>JAEEGL012605023.1_pt1 | contig 13020 bp, 5 predicted proteins | sample 9134231 | NCBI WGS metagenome assembly JAEEGL01 (sample SAMN16246548, study PRJNA631951) | gut metagenome | biome: gut microbiome; feature: rumen; material: fiber-attached | host: Bos | place: Iran: Karaj | collected 2018-10 | reverse complement strand
GCGGTTGCGCGAGGCAATCACAATTTCGTTGAACACGTCGGGGTTTTGGGCGCACTTGTGCGCACACACGGTGCCGACACCACCGCAACCAATAATAATGACTTTGTTCATATATCCTTGTTTTTACAGTTATTTGCCAGTGCCACAATCCGATAATTGCCGTCAGTCGCTGGAGCGATATTCAGTTATGGGATGCCATAACTATCTTCGTCAAAGCAGGCTAGTAAAAGTGGTGATAAGCCAAGTGCTGATCGACATATAGATGATCATGCCTACAATGTCGTTGGTCACCGTCACGAATGGGCCGGTGGCGATGGCAGGATCAATCTTTAGCTTTTCGAGTACTAGCGGGACCAGTGAGCCGAATACCGAGGCAAACAGAATGACACCAAATAGCGACAACGTCACAGCCATGGTGGTCACCTGGGCCTTGACGGCATCGTCATCGGCTGGGAAGAACCAGTTGTAGACAAAAAGGCATGCTGAAATAATCAGAGCATTGAGCAGGGCTACACCCAGTTCCTTGAACAGGTGCTTGCCCGCATGGTGGATATCTAAGCTACCATTGGCGAGACCCTGCACCACAATTGCACTCGACTGAGTGCCAACATTACCACCTGTGCCGCCAATGAGAGGGATGAACAGCGCCATGCCTGGCAAGATTTGCAGCAGGTCGGTCTCAGTGCTGCCACCGCCATCCAGGATAAAAGCGTTGGCAATACCACCCGCCAGGCCAATGAGTAGCCACGGCAGGCGCGCCTTGACTTGTGTGAAGATGTTATCGTCGGTCTCGACATCGGCCGAGATACCCGAAGCCAATTGGTAGTCACGCTCGCTTTGTTCGCGCACCTGGTCAATGATGTCATCAACGGTGATGCGGCCCACCAGGCGGCCTATGCTGTCGACAACGGGCATTGCCACGAGGTCGTATTTTTCAAAATCCAGCGCCACGTCATCGATGGGCGTGTCGGTCTTCACGCTGATGGGGTCAGGCTCCATCACGTGGCGAATCTTGCTGGCATTGGGGTTGGTAATGGTGGTTTTGAGGGGAAAGATGCCTTTCAGACGGTGGTCGTCATCCACAACATAGATGTTGTAAATCTCATCCATGTCTTCGGCCTGTTCGCGCATCGCTTTGATGCAGTCGGGCATCGACAGGTTCTCGTTGACGACAATCATCTCGGTGCTCATGTGACCACCGGCGGTGTCTTCGTCATACTGCATCAGGTCGACAATGTCGCCAGCTTGTTCCACATCGTCGATGTGGCTGATCACGTCTTCCTGGTCCTCCTTGTCCAGCTCCTGGATAAGGTCGACAGCATCGTCGGCGTCCATCTGTTCGAGCTGCTTGGCAATCTCCTCGTTGGGCATCAACTCGAGGAGGTCGGCACGCTCATCCTCGTCTAGTTCGACAAGTACGTCGGCGGCGGTCTCATCGTCGAGTAGGAGCATCACAAACAGTGCTTCCTCAGCGTCGAGGTCGCTTACTATCTCAGCGATGTCAGCAGGGTGCAGGTCGGCAATGAGCGCCATCACCTGTTCCTTGTCTTGCGCCTCAATCAGGTCTGACAGTTGGGCTATATTTTTTTCGTCAAGTTCTTTCATTGAATATCCTCTTGTCTAGATATTCTAGAGAATCTAGGACCTCTAGTGATTCGTGAAATGTTGGTTATCGGCAATGAGGTTCGTGAGCTCAATGAACTCACTAACGCTGAGTTGCTCGGGACGTTGTCGAAACACGTCGCGCTCCAGTACGGGGCTGTCTTTAGGCAATAAGCCACGCAGTGAGTTGCGCAAGGTCTTGCGGCGCTGCCCAAATGATGTCTTGACGATTGTCTTCATCAGTCGCTCGTCGCAGCCCAGTGAGGTCACGTCGTTGCGAACAAGCCTGATGACACCCGACTTGACCTTGGGGGGTGGATTGAACACGTGCTCGTCGACAGTGAACAGATACTCGATGTCATACCACGCCTGCAGCAATACCGAGAGGATGCCGTAGGTCTTGCTACCTGGGCCAGCGGCGATGCGTTGCGCGACTTCGCGTTGCAACATGCCGCTACAGCAGGCCACCTGATCCTTGTAGTCTAACACCTTGAAGAAAATCTGCGACGAGATATTGTACGGGTAGTTGCCAATGATATTGAATGGCCGGTCACCATAAATCTTCCGCAAGTCCAACTTGAGGAAGTCCTCTGCCACAATCCGACCGTCAAGTTGGGGAAAGTTCAGCTGCAAGTAGTGCACACTCTCTTGGTCCAACTCTACCACCGTTAGGTCATGTCCTTTCTCGAGCAGGAACTCAGTGAGCACCCCCATGCCTGGGCCTACCTCCAGCGTAGGGTGCTGGCGATAGTCATCAAGTGTCGCAGCGATGCGCTCGGCGATGCTCAGGTCAGTCAAAAAGTGCTGACCCAACGATTTCTTGGCACGAACTTGCATTTTGATACTGAATTTAGGTTAGCAACCTGCAAAGATACTGCAATTTGAGCGCTTCACAAAATGAAAAGCGAACTTTTTCAAGTTAATTGTCGAAAATAAGAAATTCTGTAAGAAATTCGAGGAGACAAGGGTAGCAAAAGAAAAGAGGTTGTCTGGCCTCACGGCTAGACAACCTCATCGTTTTTTATAAACTAAATAAACTATTACTATTCTTTTCTTTGGGGCCTTCCCCCCTCTATAGGGGGGACCGACGGGGCTACTTACTTAATGATCTTCTTGGTCGTGGTAGAACCATCGCTGTAACGCGTCACAACGATGTTGACACCACTCCATGGCGTACTCGATGCCTGACCAACGGTGTTGACGTAGGTCACACCCACCACCTCACGGTTCACATCCATCTTCACAGCACCAATGCCAGTGATGATGTTATTGTAGTCGCCCGACTTGAAGGTAATCTCACCCTCGGCGATGTAGTAGTCAAAGTCTGCTGGATTAGCCACATCATCACGGGTTGGTACAGTTACCAATGGGTTGCGCCGTCCGTCAGCGTCACTAGTCTTCACGAAGTAAGCGCGGACCTTGAACGTAGCGTTCAGGCTCTCCATCGAGTAAGGCTCACCATCTTTGGTATTGATGCGCAATGCACCAAAGGTGGCATGAGTCTCGTGCTCTGTATCGAGGGTCGCCTCACTGGTTTCGAACCATCCGTCTACCTGAGGATTTCGGCTACCCACAGCATAGCTGTAGGGCTCGCCAGACGCGCCTAATGGTTTGCGGAACAGTCCATCTATGCTCATCGTGACACCACCGCCCATGTCATCACCAAAGTTCATCTCCTCATATAGGTACTTGGCTTGCTTGCGGTCAGCACGGCTTGGATATTCCTCACCCAAGATACTAACGTCGTCGACCTCGCGCCAAGCACGGACCTTGTAAATCTCATAGTCCGCAGGTACATCCAATAAGGTGAACTTGATAGGGATGTCGTAATAGCAGTACCACTTAGTATTTTCATCATCACCCTCCTGCCATTTATATGTGCTCATGAACGAGTGAGCCTGGTCGCTATTCAGCTCAGGATCAATCTGCAGTGTCATCTTGCCCACGGCAGTGTTCTTCAACGGCCCGCCATAGGTGTTGTAGTCACCACGCGCCAGAGTGGTGCTACCGGCCTGATAGCCACGAGTGAAGAGTTCGACCACCGGAGCATAGGTATAGGCACCGCCTGTCTCCAGATTGGTAGGATAGTAATCTACGAAAGTTACCCAGTTTCTTGGTGCTCCTGTGGTAACAGGCACTTCATCGCCCACATAATAGTCAGCGGTGCCTATTGCGTTCATTGAGACGGAGTAAGATTCACCTTGGTTGCCAGCAATGCCGTTGGGGTCATAATCCTCCTCGTCCTCATCGGTTTCTCCACCATAATCAATAATGGAGCGAGTCACGCCTTCGTTCCAACGATATGCGTCGTAACGGAGAATCTCGGTTTTACTGCTCAGCTGCACCTGTGCACCAAACTCAACATCACCCGGTGAGTAATCCGGATTGTTGCTCGTGTCACCATTTACCTGGTCAAGTGTGAGCGGTTTATTAATCTTCGAGTCAGTCTTGTAGACAATTACGGGAATGGGGTTACTGTAGGCTTCGTGGCCATTTTCGGTCCCCACAATCGCCACGTCACTGGGTGTGGAGAACTTCAGCTGGTAAGTGTACAGACCCGGATGTTCGTTGGCCGACACATCAACGACAAAGTTATCCCACAACTCGATGTCAAAGTTAATATATTCACCATCAGTAGTGTAGTCAATCTCGCTGGACTTGTTGGCATGGTAACCAGCTATTTTGCCATCGTGAGGACCAACAGGGAAGAGAGCCGAGACACTGCCATCCATCACAGGGCCAGTAACAGTGAACTTCTTAGTCGCAGTGTTGATTGTCAGGGTAGCTACCGTCTCATTGACATACGTTGGCTGTGAGGTTGAGCCATTGTTAAGCACATGGCTACGCACAATCGACATTTCGCTTTCATTGGGCAGGTAACTGGTTTTGATAGAGCGCGGCGAACTTGTGATTTTCAGCTTGTTGCTGTAGCAGTTGCGCACGGCTTGCGCTTCAAAACGGCTGTAGACAGTTGCGCTCGACATCATGGCCACCTCAGCAGGATCTTTACCCTGAATAAAGTAGCTCTGTTCGTTGGACATTTGCAGCGACAGGAAGTGTCCCACATCCTGACCACGTACTGCATAAGTCACCATCTTACTGGAATCATCGCGCTTGACATAGACGTGATTGTAGGTCTTTTTGTCGGCACTGGCACTACGTTCGAGGACGATGGGCACAGGTGTGTCAACTACCACACCATTCTCGTCGGTATATTCTCCATTCTCATTCATGTAGTAAACCTGCTCATAGTGCGAAACGCCGAACTCGTCGATTACAACCTGCCACAATTGGTACTCCTGTTGGTCGGCCGGCAGGAATTCGTCAAGGTTGCTATCCCATGTCAACTTGAGCATGTAGTAGTCATCGGTTTTGGTGACTTCCTCCACCTCGTCTTGATGAATCACAAACACACCAATTGTTGGTCTATGATTTTCATGGTAATAGAAGTAGTCTTGTGATCTATTACTACCAGAAGAACCAGAGGTTCCTCGACCAGTCCAGTCCATCATACGATAGTCGGGCACAAGGAACATCATGTCACGAATATCCTGGCAATCTGCAGCTGCACTCTCTTGACCATACATCATAAAGTGATGACCGCCGTTAACATAAGGCGCATTGGGGCAGTCGTGTTTGATACCGAATGACTTCATTTCAGTCACGAACATTTTATAACCATCCGACAATGGATATTCAGCGTTACCTTCAGAAGGACTTAACTGCTCAAACATGTGGCACAAGAAAGCCGGCGAATTCAAATAAGAATTGTCTAAGCCAGAATCATGATAACCACTAGAATAGACTGGATAGCCATAGCCAGTAGAGCTATATACAGACTCTTTATGCCATTGTAATTGACCTTTGGCAATCAGATAGAACTTGTTCATCTTGTCGCAGTCAATCTTGAACAGCGTACCTCTATCGAATCCCTCACCAGTACGTTTTGCTTGGGTAATGACACGAGCTGATTTGATGGCATCCTTGAAATACCCCCTTAATGTAGCATAATCGTGCGTCGAAGAGCTTGTAGTAGTTGGCGTAAAGGTATCCACAATCTCAAGCAACAATAAGGTCACGCCTTCATCGTATGGCTTGTATTGATCTTCCTTCATATACTTATAATTTGAGCCCAATACTTGTCCTGGGATGTTCCAGCCATACGAGTTGTCGCATGTTGTTGCAGAGTTACTAGTAATTGTACCCACACCGGTATATAAGACAACATTATCATGATCATCACTGCCACCGGTCGAGGTGTAGCCGCGTTTGTAATTTCCAGGAATATTCTGGTTGGTGTAGACCTCCTTCAGCAGGGCAATAATCTGGTCGGGATCGGTTGCAATCTCAGTCAAGTTGCTGGTGTGAGAATTGCCATCTTCGTCCGTCCAATTATATGTAATGTCCTTGAAGAATGCTTCGTCACGGATAGCCTCGGGGCCTTCCTTCTTACCAACACCCTTCAAAGGCACATGAGCTGTCTGTTCTCCAATTTCTAGATTGAGTGTGCCACTATAGCTGATGGATTGGGCGGGAGAGAACGTCAGGTTGAAAGAAGCCTCTCCATTGGTATCATTCTCTTTAGCAGGAATAGTGAGTTCCTCTGGAGATGCAGGATTAACACCAAATGGCGAAGTAGCGGTCATCTTGGCCGTCAAACTCTCTTCGGTTGGATTCACGATTTTAGCCTGAAGTGTTTTCGTGTTCTCAATCTTCACACCTCCGAAATCAATAGTCTCAGGGGACTCCCACTTAGTATAGGAGTAGTCAACCGTCATCTTAGGCAAAAACGACGCACGATTAAAATTGTCGCCAGTTAAAGCACCTCTATAATAATAACAACTAGAACCATTAGTTGCAGAATTTACACCATACCAAGAACATAGTGCATTACCAATTTCTCCTACATAAATATCAATGATTAGGTTGTTCTCGCCCGTATATTCATAAGGCGTATTCAACGTAATGGTCATCGTTTGGCCACTGCAACACGATGACAACTTACCTGAAAAGACAGGGTCGCCCATTACAGTGCGATTATTATTCATTGCGGTTACATCAGCAATGGTTTTTGTTGTTGTGGCTACTTCTCCAATTCTAACTTGCACCGTCTCATTTAGTATATTGTTTGGAATCGGACTCGTGGAGGCATGGAAAGAAATCTTATTAATCTTGATGGTTGAGCCTGATGGCACACCATTGAAGATGCCCACAAAATAGTCACTGGGGTAAATCCACTGTGATGCAATGTTAGAATAGTAAGAAGTAAAATATCCATTACTCGAATAGACCGGCACATACTGGTTTGTAGTAGTGCCATTGCAGATGACGCCTGTCGCATCATACTCCGTCTGCACGATGAGAGAGGGCGCTTCTTGTGCTGCGGTGGTGACCCAGGATGGCAGCGCCACAGCAGCTAGTAATAGTAATTTTATAAATGTTTTCATTGTTTTGAAAAGTTTTATAATTGTTTATTGTTTAATTCAGAATGAATTCTGGACTGTCTTGTCTCTTATTTGGGTGTACAACCAAATAGTCTGTCCTTAATGGGGCAGACAAGGGTGGGCACATTCATTCGCTCAACGATTGTATAAGAAATGATTTCAACATCTCTTGGATAGAAAGATCGAACAGGCTTATTCAGTTTATAATAGTAAGATATCCTTAGGCAATCCGCTGGATTTCATTTTGCAAAAATAGCTCTAACTTTTAAATTAGCAAAATTAATCCGTGTTTTCATGATAAAGTAGTGGCTATTTTGGGAAAACGTGTTGCATTTTACTGATTTTCGGTAGGGGCTTGCTTGATTCATGATTAACCCCTCTTTAATAAATGCCATGTTAATCAAATAAGGTTGCCGTGCTTCACAGCAGGGCAACCTCGTCGTTTTATAAACTATATAAACTATTACTAATTTCTTTATTATTAGCTTGATCCCCTCTTCTCCCCCTCTAAGATAGAGGGGGATAGGGGGAGTATGACCGCCAAGCAGTCATTGTGCATTATGCATTGTGAATTAGCGAATGATCTTCTTGGTCGTGGTCGAACCGTCGCTGTAGCGGGTCACAACGATGTTGATGCCACTCCACGGCGTACTCGACATCTGACCAACAGGGTTGACGTAAGTCACGCCCACCACCTCGCGGTTCACATCCATCTTCACAGCACCAATGCCAGTGATGACACCTGGACCAGCTTCTTGTTTGAAAGTAGCTGTAGCTTCAGTGACATAGTAGTCAAAGTCTGCTGCATTGGCTGCCTCATCACGGGTTGGTATGGTTACCAATGGGTTGCGCAGTCCTGTAGCGTCATGAGTCTTCACGAAGTATGCGCGTACCTTGAATTCGACATTCAAACTATCAAGCGTGCCATACGGGTCATTCTCAGATGTTTTCAGACGCAGCGCACCGAAGGTGGCTCGCATTTCATCCTTGACATTTTCTTCAACAATTTCATGATCTTCATTACCATTGTTGTTCGCTGTTGAGTCAGGCTCGAAGACTGGTCCGCCACCCGATCCATCGGGATTATGAGGCTTACCAACCGTATTTGAGCGATGTCCAAGATAGTAGGTGTCTTTAGCTAACTCATCCAGGCTCATGTAGCCTTCAACATGTTGAACAGGTTCACCATTTTCGTCGTAGATGTACTCACCTAGGTCGTCGCCAAAGTTCATGTCTTCGTACATGTACCAGCCATCGACAACGCGGGACTGACGAGTGCTGATTTCTTCGCCCAAAACATTTTCGCCTGTCAGTTCCTCATACTCATTGTTCTCATTCTTGATTTTACCAGTCACTTTGCGCCAAGCGCGTACCTTGTAGAGCTCATACTCCTTGGGCACATGCAGTTTTGAGAAGTTTAGGTAAACGTTGTAATAGCTATACCACTTGCCCTTAGCGAACCACTTATAGTCGCTCATCAGAGCTAAAGTGGGATCTGGATCGTTTTCGGGTGTTGCAGGGATTACTGTCATCTTGCCAATGGCAACGTTCTTCATTGGACCGCCATAGGTGTTATAGTCCTTGCGCGCAACCTTATTGTTCGGGTTTGAGGGATTCTCATAATAGCCTTTGGTGAAGAGCTCAACCACGGGAGCATAGATATAGGCTGAAGAGTCGGCGACATAGGTGGGATACTTGTCCACAAAGGTTGCCCAGTTGGTGGGGTTAGTCTCATCAACTCTCGGCTGCTTGTCAGAAGGAGCAACATAATAATATGGCTTCGTGTCCTCATTCATTGATACGGTATACCATCCACCCTGGTTCCCGGCAATGCCAGTGGGGTCATAATCCTCCTCATCCTCATCGGTATCACCGCCTTCTTCAACGATGTAACGCTTCTCGCTTTCCAACCAGCGGTAAGCATCATAGCGCAAGATCTCGGTCTTACTGCTCATCTGCACCTTTGCCTGGAATTCTACATCCTTAGGTGAGTAGTCATCATCCATCTGCGTGTCTCCGAGCACATCTTCGAGCGAGATGGCATCGTTGATTTTACTATCGGTCTTATAGACGGGCACGCGCACATTATTGCTATATGCATCGGCTGGCTCACCCACCTCCATTCTGTAGAGATACTGTAATGGATGGGCATTCTTTGAAACATCAACCGTAAAGTTGTCCCAGAAGAACAAGTTGGTGTCTACAGGCCTGTTGTTAACATATTTGACAATATTTATTGTATTGTCAGAATTGACTGTGTAATCGAACGAAATGGTCGCGGCATTTGCGTGGTATCCAGCTGACTTACCATCTTGTTTGCCTTTGGGGAACTCACTATCATCAATCGGATTTGCAATTGTGATGTTAAGTTTATTGTTGCTGGCTGTGCATGAAGCAATAAGTTCTTTATTGGCATCATTAGCATACTGGATATTGCCCTGTGCATCGGTGACAACATTGCCGTTGGCATCAACATTTGCTGCTCGGCTTGAGCGGTAGAATTGGAGCCCTTTGGCCAGATCACTTTCCGTCAGGGTCAAACCATCATTTGTCAACTCAAGCTTATTACTATAGCAGTTCTTCTTATTGTCAGGGTTGAAACGGCTGTAGTAGGTTGCTCCAATCATGTGTGCCTTCTCCTTGGGATCCAAACCAGGGATGAAAATCTCTTGTTGGTTACTCATCTGAAGCGACAAGAACTCACCCTTATCGCGTCCACGGATCACATAAGTCTTCGTCTGGCTACCGGCAGTCAAATCGACATAAACATCGGTATAAATGAATTCAGCACCCAACATATTGCGGTCAAGAATGATGGGCTTCTTCTGATATTCACCCTCCACCTCATTGCCTTCTTCATCTAATACGGGGATTTTATTACCATCTTCATCCAATAGGAATTCATAATTCCCATTTTCATCGCGATAGTAAACAGGAACATACTTCTCGACGCCAAACTCGTCGATGACCACTTCCCACAGTTCATAGTACTGCTCAGAACCAGGCAAGAAGTCATCCAAATTACTCTTCCACTTCAGTTGGTGCTTGTACAGACCTGTCCACTTCTGCGGGTCAGGATCAGAAGTGTTTCTGCTGATTTCCTGACCTTCAGGGATTTCGTCCTGATGAATCACAAACAGGCCCATCTTGGGCTGGTGATCCAGGTTATAGTTGAAGTATTTCCAATTACTACTATTCCTTGGATCGCGTTGTTCTCCCGGATATGGTTCGGTGCCACCATCCCAATCTATCATGCGGTAGTCAGGAACAAAGAACATCATATCACGCACATCCTGGCAGTCACTTGATTTGCTATCCGGACCATACATCAAAAATTGATGACCTCTATAAAACATCCTGGTACAATCATGTATTACGCCAAATGTTTCCATATTGACGAGTTCCTGATAGATATCTTCTTTGCCGCCAGTCGCATTACTCGTGACAGGGCTAAATTGTTCAAACATATGCCAAAATGGATAATCTGCGTAGGTCCCGTCATCATTCCAGTTGCCATTATAATAATACGGATAAGGACAGTTGCTATCTCTATGCAACAGAAGTTGGCCTTTTGCCATGAGGAAGAACTTATTCATCTTGTCGCAGTCAATCTTGAACAAGGTTCCAGCGTCAAAACCTTCACCAGTGCGCTTAGCCTCGGTCAGCACCCGAACAGATTTAATTGATTTCGAAATATAAGTCCTAAGGTTAACATAGCTATAGTCTGAATCATCGGCTAAACCTTGCACATCCCTCCAAGTATACATCCAATCCTCCGGAGTGAAACCCGGAGGGAAATTAGTAGGATCTGAAAGCAGAGAATCATTCGTCTCGACCAATAATATGGTCAAGCCATTTTGATTTGGCTTGTATTGATCGGGATCCATGTAATATCTCCCACTATTATTATATTGCTTTATATTATCGGCATTGGCAGGGATATTCCATCCATAGGTGTCTGCATATGAATGATTGCCATCAATCGTACCAACACCAGCATAACTGACATCATTTCCTGCTTCATCGGCCCCATTCGCATCAAAGCCACGCTTGTAGTTTCCAGGAATCGCAGGATCTGTGTAAACTTTCTTCAACAGAGCAATAATATGGTCGGGATTGGTAGCGATATCGGTCAATTTGGTGTTAGGATGCTCTGTGCCAGTTCCATCTGCTTTCCATTCTTTCCATGTATAGTCAAAATATTCGTTAGAGAAATATTCAGTACTGCCTGAAACAGGAGCATCAACTTCGTACTCATATTCATACTGAATCGTCATCCTAGGAAGAAAAGTACCACGAGTGTTAGTGCCTTGCGAATTATATAGGCAAGTGTAAACCCCACTAGCTTGGTTTAGGCCATTCCAACTTCTATCTCTATAATATGCAGTGGACAGTGCGTTGCAAGATAAATCCACTACCAAATTATTACCGGTATATTCAAATGGTTGGTCTAAAGTGAAGGTCACTGTATTGGTGCCTGTAAGTATGGTGCTTATAGTGGAAACAGTAGTAAGGCCTTCAATATAACTAGAATTATCCGCATAGGTATTGGTGGTCGTTGTTCCAATCTTTAGGGTTATGGGATTATGCTCACTACCATACCTATTCGACGTTGTTAGATTGCCGCTAGAATAAAAAGTAATGGCCTTTATCTTAACACCATTCTCAAGGCCTAAAGTTGCAGCAGGATAAATCATTTGACCTCTGCAAGCATTGTAGAGTCTGTTAACATTGATGGGTACATTGCTGTTTGTATTCGTACCTTCACAAACAGAGGCAGATGCCGTGATAATTCTTGTTACCTTTTCAGGGGTGATAGAGGGCGCATCACTACCCTCTTGTGCTGCAAGGTTTAGCCCTATGGGCACAACCATTGCGACTAGTAATAGTAGTTTTATAAATGTTTTCATTGTTTTGAAAAGTTTTATAATTGTTTATTGTTTAATTCAGAATTGTCCTGTTTCTTTCTTAGGGGTATGTACACGAAATCAGTCTGTCCTGTGAGGGGCAGACGAGGGTACGAACATTCATGCCCTCAACGATTTCAAGAAAAATGATTGCAACACCCGAAGAATAATTAATTGCAAATAGGCTTATACAGCTTGTTAAAACATGAAATCTATCAGCGAAACGCTAGAATCCACATTGCAAAAATAACACCATATTTTAAAGTGACAAAACAAATCAGTAATTTCGTGATGAAAAAATGGCAATTCATGGGATTTGTGTTATGATTTGCTGATTTATAGCAAGAACTGCAAACCATTTTCTCCCTCAACTGAGATTGAATGAGCGAGGGCGATTGAAAGAGACGAAATGAAAAGCGGCACGCACCACCTGTGATGAGGTGATGCGTGCCACTTAGGTTATCGGTTACCTGACGCCTTACTTCGCGGGAGCGGCTGGGGTCTCCTGAGCGGGAGCCTGCTGTGCGGGTGCTGCAGGAGCTTCCTGAGCGGGGGCCTGCTCCTCGGCCTGGGTGCCGAACGTAGGAGCCTGGGTTTCGGTAGTGGGCAACTTCTTGATTTGTGGGCCGCCTTGAACGAACTTCGGGCTTACAAAAGCCGAAGCGATGCTTAACACACAGATAAAGATGGCGAGTCCCCAGGTTGCCTTCTCGACAAACTCGGTGGTGCGCTTGACACCAGCAAACTGGTTGTAACCGCTAACATTGGCTGCGAGGCCGCCTCCCTTAGACTTCTGGATGAGGACGACTCCGACCAACAGAACAGATGCAATCAAAATCAGGACTGCAAAAATAACATAAAGTGTCATATCGTTAATTTTGGTTTGAAAGTTTCGAATTTAACACTAATTTACGCAAGAAGCGAATTTGGTCTGCAAAGTAAATACTTTTTTCTGGATTATCGGCACTAATGTGCTGAATAATTTCGAGTGCGGCCTGAAATTTCCCTGTAGCGATGTAGCTCATGGCAAGACTTTCGCTGAACATGGTGTCGTCGGACTGTACCGG
>JAEEGL010642723.1_pt1 | contig 13020 bp, 12 predicted proteins | sample 9134231 | NCBI WGS metagenome assembly JAEEGL01 (sample SAMN16246548, study PRJNA631951) | gut metagenome | biome: gut microbiome; feature: rumen; material: fiber-attached | host: Bos | place: Iran: Karaj | collected 2018-10 | reverse complement strand
GCAGGCGATGAAAGATATTTAAGCTCTATTGATAAAGTATTTTCATACATAAAAAAATATTCCAAGATATTTTCGGATCAAAGTAAATACTCTTCTTTAAATATGGTTTTTCAAAGCTATAATACCACTTATCATTATCCAGAAAATATTTATGGAAGAGCCTATATGAAAAATACTTCAGACAAAATTGGAAAATATGATGCTGCTTTCGGAGTTCGAATAACGAATTTTTCAGTCATCGAGTAGTTTTTTAGTCTGTATAAGAAGGGAACCGCTTTATTCACACTCTCTATGCATCAAGTCTGCCGAAGACTTTTTCGTAGTGGAACTTGCGCTTCATATATGAGATTAATCCGACACATTCATCACCAGTTTCTTTTCGAACAAAAACTGCAATCTGAACTCTTTCACACTGATTCATTCTTTCAGCACTTTCACCTTTCCCGTCTGTATCTGTCACGTATTTAGAAGCATTCGCAGACTGCACATCAGCTCCAATACCATCGCCAATTTCGTTTACAATTTTCGGAATTGATTCAAAAAGCTTTGCGTAAAGCGGTTTCCCGTTAAAAAAATGTTCTATTGATTCAGATTTTAAATACAGAGGTACGAGACCTAAAGTTTGAGCCAGTTCAGGAGTCAAAGGCATAAGTTTTTCCTGTATTTCTTTGTGATACTTTTTAAGGCTTTCTTCATCTTTTTGAACAAACTGATGCTCAACATCGTCGGTGTAATCAACTGAACTTTGAGCAATTTTCCTTATATCAAGCTGAGGAAGGCTCTGATAATTTGCCGCATCTTTTAAATTAAAGGGACCGACCAGTGTTCTTCTAAGTGCAACTAGATGTGCCGAGCTCCCGCAGACCTTTCCAATATCGCGGGCCAGACTTCTGATATAAGTGCCTTTTGAAACATGAAACCTTATCAGGGCATAAGAAACATATTTATTGCTTAAGGCACAGGTTTCACAAGTTCCGCCGCAACTGGATTTATCCGAGGAACATCCGCTTTTATTTTTATCTGTTTCAAGATTCACAAAAGGTAAAGGACTTGTAAGAATTTCTTTTACTTCGATTGAATGAATAGTAACTTCACGTTCTGGTAAATCAACGTCTTCACCCTGCCGTATTAAATCACTTGCACGCATTCCGTCTACATGTAAAGCAGAATAGACCGGAGGCTTTTGTAAAATTTTACCTTCAAACTGAGAAAGGCTCATAAAAAAATCGCTGTCCTTCGGGAGTTTTGTTTTTTTTATGATTTTTCCGCCGGATTCAAGAGTATCGGTTTCACTTCCGAATTTTATGACGGCTTCGTAAGTTTTATCAAAATCTGTTACCCGGTTTACAAGGCTTGTTAATTTGCCTGAAAGCACAACTAAAAGCCCGTCTGCAAAACTATCCAGAGTTCCTGTGTGCCCTACTTTTGTTGTACCTAGGGCTTTTTTTATATCGAACAGGGACTGAAAACTTGTTCTCCCGCTTTCTTTTGCATAAAGCAGAATTCCGGTTACCCCTGAATCATTTTTCTTCTTTGGCATTATCGTTTTCTATTGATCCAGAAATTTTTGCTTCACGTTCTTTTTCTTCAGCTTCAAGTGCATTAAGGGTTTTTACCATTTCAAAGCCTTCTTTGATAGAGTTGTCCACAACAAAGGTCAGCTTTGGAAACTGTCTGAGTCGTAGTTTTTTACTTAAAGCTGTCTGAATAAAACCTGCAGCACTGTTTAAGCCTTCAACACCTTTTTCTATTTTCTTTTCACCCATAAAGCTCGAAACATACACTGTTCCATATGCCAGATCTGCTACAACTTCAACACGATTTATTGAAAGGAAAGTTGAAACACGCGGATCCTTAATCTTTCCTGTAAGAATCATCGTTGAGATTTCTTCCCGAATCTGTTCTCCAAGTCGTGTTAATCTGAATTCACCCATAGCCGACTATGCCTTCTTTGCTTCAGCTTCTTTTGAAAGAGGATCGCCAAGATGACGGGCCACTTCAACGTATTCAATAACTTCAAGCTGATCCCCGATTTTAAGATCCTGGAAATCTACAAGTCCAACACCACATTCAAAACCGGTAAGAACTTCTTTTGCATCATCCTTAAAACGTTTCAAAGATGCAATCTTTATTGCAGAACCAACAACAATACCGTCACGAATAACATTCAGGCTGCAGCTTCGCTTGATTGAACCGGATGTAACATAGGCACCTGCAATAATTCCAACTTTTGGAACCTTAAAGGTTTCACGAACTTCGAGTGTTCCGATAACTTCTTCTTTTACATCAGGTTTAAGCATACCTTCCATAGCAGCTGTAATTTCTTCAACACACTTATAGATGATATTGTATTTTCGGATATCTACTTTTTCCTGATCGGCTAAAAGTTTTGCTTTTGGAGTCGGACGCACATTAAATCCAACGATAATTGCATTTGAATCAGCCGCAGCAAGAGAAACATCACTTTCATTGATTGCACCGGCAGAAGAATGAATAACCACAAGACGAATATCTTTAGTAGAAAGTTTTTCAAGAGAAGTCTTTAAGGCTTCTGCAGTTCCCTGAACGTCGGCTTTGATGATTACCTTTAATTCCTGAACTTCACCAGCATCAATTGTTTCATACAGATTATCAAGATTAACTTTCTTAACTGCCTTGGCTGCTTCGTAGCGTTTCAGTTCCTGTCGTTTCAAACTGATTGCACGTGCTTCTTTTTCATTTTCTGTAACCTGGAACGGATCTCCTGCCATAGGCATTTCTTCAAGACCAAGAATTTCTACCGGCATTGATGGACTTGCTTCTGTGATTTTTTGTCCGCGGTCATTAAAGATTGCACGAACACGTCCTGCATAAATACCGGCCACATATGGATCACCCTGATGTAAGGTTCCGCGTTCAACAATAATTGAAGATACAACACCACGTCCATGATCTATACGGCTTTCAATTACCTTTCCTTCTGCACGGCATTTAAAGTTTGCTTTAAGTTCAAGCATTTCAGCCTGAAGCAGGATTGCATCTAACAGCTCGTCCAGTCCCATTTTTTTCAAGGCTGATATTTTTACGTACTGTGTGTCTCCACCCCATTCTTCAGGAACAAGTCCCAGATCTGAAAGCTGTGTCATTACTCTGTCAGGATTTGCTTCTGGCTTATCAACTTTGTTTACTGCAACAACAATCGGAACCTTTGCATCTTTTGCATGGTTTATAGCTTCGATTGTCTGAGGCATAACACCATCATCAGCGGCAACTACCAGAACAACAATGTCTGTAATCTGAGCACCACGGGCACGCATCATTGTAAATGCTTCGTGACCAGGAGTATCAAGGAAAGTAATTGTTCCTTTTGGTGTTGTAACCTGATAAGCACCAATATGCTGTGTAATTCCACCAAATTCTGTAGCAACAACATTAGCACTTCGGATAGCATCCAGAGTTTTAGTTTTACCATGGTCAACATGTCCCATAATTGTTACAACAGGCGGACGAGTTGCCATGTCTTCCGGTTTATCTTCTTCTGTTTCGATAACAGTTTCATCGTACAGATTTACAATGTGAACATCACAGTTATATTCCGATGCTAAAAGTGTTGCAGTATCCGCATCAATTGACTGGTTGATAGAAACCATCATTCCCATACTGAACAGTTTTCCAATAATTTCTGATGCCTTAAGGTTCATTTTCTTTGCAAGATCCTGAACTGATACATTTTCCATAATTTCGATTTTTTCTGGAACAGCACTGGCAACAGTGGTGGTCTTTTTTTTCTGATTAAATAATTTATCTTCTAAATCTTCTTCACGATCTTTTCTATTGTAAACCTGCTTCTTCTTTGTAAAAGTTTTTTTAGCAGGTACTTTTTTATTTTCTTCCATTGGGGCTGGTGCAGAACCAAAACCGCCTTTCATACCAAAGCTGCCCTGTCCCTGACCGTTTCTTCCGGTTTGACCGCCAAAACCTGAGCGTCCATTCTGGTTTCCGCCTCTGTTCTGGCCTCCAAAGTTTCCCTGACCGTTTCTTCCGCCTTGTCCGCCAAAACCTGAGCGTCCATTCTGGTTACTGCCCCTGTTCTGACCTCCAAAGTTTCCCTGACCGTTTCTTCCGCCCTGTCCGCCAAAACCTACTCGTCCGTTTCCGCTTCGATTCTTATAATCTTCACGAGCCTGAGCACCTGTAAATCCAGAACCACCTTCGCGTGGTTTTCTCTGATATCCGCCGGATGAATTGCCGTCATTATGTCTTTGACCCTGATTATTCTGTGCATTTCGATTTCCGCGTTTATCTGCCAGATTTCCCTGTTTAATGTTCGGTCGTGGCGGACTTAATTCAATCGAGGTTACACCACCATGAGTTACAACAGTTTGTGTCTGAGTATTCGGAATAGATTGTACAGTACCTGTCTGTGCAGGGCGATTTTGTTCTTTATTTTCAGAAGCAGTTTTTTCCAAAGAGTCTGGATGCTGTTGTTCTTGAACAGCTGCTTTTTCTTCTGTTGCAGATTGTGTTTGTTGTGGTTGAGTTCCAGCTGAAACAACTGTTTTTATTTTACGAACAGGAGTTTCTTCTGTTTTAGCCGAAGCCGGTTTCTTTTTTACAACTACAACCTTTTTGCGCTCAGGTTCTTGAGTTGAACTTCCGGCACCCCCTGTTTGAGTTTCATTTTTTTTCTTGTTCAAGATTACTTTCTGCTTGTTTTCTGCTTCTTCTGCCATAAATTATTCCTATTCTTCCACTCCTGTTAAGCCTGCAATGCAAACTGTCATAGATACACCGGATTACAGGGCATCTTATTCTTCATATTCAAAACTGATTTCACAACCACATTTTGGACATGTTGTCATATCTGGTGTTACCTGAGCTCCACAAACCGGACACTCATAAACATCTTCTTCAACCTGAGATTCTTCTGATGAAGTTTCGCTTTCACTCTCTTCATCAACGAATTCTACATTTTCTTCAAGAATCTTATTAAGCTTTTCAATATCTTCTTCTGTAAGACCTTCAATATTCTTTATGCTTCCATCATCATAAGCTGCTATAAAATCTTCAATTTCAACAATATTATTATCTTTAAGAAGTTCTGCAACCTTTTCATCAACTCCTGGAAGTTCTGCAACTGTTGTAATTGCATCATAAGATTCATCATCATTAAACAGTTCTTTGACAGCTCGACGAGATTCACTGATACTGGAAAGATCCAAATCTTCACATTGTTCTTCTGTCTTAACATCAATATTCCAGTCAGCCAGTTTATTTGCCAGACGAACATTTAATCCCTGTTTACCGATTGCCAGACTAAACTGACTTTCATTCACGATTGCAAGAGCCTGCTTTTTATCTTCGTCAAGAATGATAACATCAATAACTTCTGCAGGACTCAAAGCATTTTTTATAAATTCTCTTGGATCCGGATCAAATTTCAGCACATCAATTTTTTCACCTTCCAGCTCGCGAATTACCGACTGAATGCGGACACCTTTCAAACCTACACAAGCTCCAACTGGATCTACATCATTCTTGTGACTGTAAACTGCAATCTTTGTTCTGTAACCAGCTTCGCGAACAACCTTGTATATTTCTACAGTTCCATCAGTAAGTTCAGGAACTTCTACTTCAAGTAATTCACGAACAAAGTTTGGATCTGTTCTTGAAAGAATAATCTGAAGACCGCTGGATGTTTTTTTAAGCTCAGTAATAAGGGTCTTGATTTTATCATTTTTAACATAAGTTTCACGAGGAGACTGATATTTTACAGGTAAAACACCTTCGTCATCTTTTCCAAGTTTGATATAAATAGCCCCGTTTCTTTCGCGTACATAATATCCGATAACTACATGCCCCAGTTTATCTTTATAAGCAGCATACATGGAATCTTTCTGGATTTCCGATAAAGACTGATGTGCAGTTTGTTTTCCAGTCTGAACAACAGAACGCTCAAATGATTTAGGATCAATGAGAATATCGAGTTCGTCGCCTTCTTCTGCATCTGGAGCAAGTTCTTTAGCTTCTTCAAGTTCAATTTCTATTGTTGGATCATAAACTCCGTCAACTACAACTTTTCTGGAATACAGACTGACATCTGTATGATCTTCGTTAAATTTTACAATAGCATTTGCGTTCTGCCCGAACTTCCGTTTATATGCTGCCTTAAGCATTCCTTCAATAATCTGAAATACCTGATTTTCTGTGTAACCCTTATCCGCCATTAACTCGCGGATAGCATCTGCCATTTCTGATGACATTTCCATCTCCTATAAAAAGTTACGAAGAATGTTTCAACATTCGAGTGACTTTTTACGCCGTTTCGCACCGTAGAGAGAAACGGCATTATATAATCAAAGTTTGCAACGCAAACATTATATTTGTAACAGCTTAGCCTTTGCTATCTGTTCATAAAGAAAACATTTAGATTCGTTTTCTGACACTTCCAAAGTTACAGCTTTTGGGTCAGCCTTTATTATTTTTCCAGGAACCCAGTCTGATTTTTCAATATCCCATACCCGCACAATTCTTCCAGTAAAAAGAGGAAATTCTGCAGCATTTTTTATATTACGTTCCATTCCTGGAGAAGTTACTTCCATATAAATATCATCAGAATTCAGTTTTTTTTCAAGGAAGTCCAGAAGTATGCGATGCACCTTAGCACAATCATCAACTCCAATGGAAGTTTCAGCCTTACCTGTAATCACTGCCGTTACATGAATCTGAGTTTTTTGCGGAACAATTTTTAAATCCACTAAAGCAAAACCATGTTCTTTCACTATAGAATTACAATCTGCATAATTTTCTATTGATTCTAAAGCTTTGTATTCCATTTTTCCCCGTTTCAATTAAAACTGTAAATCCTCATAGAAAAAAAAAAGAGCCGTTTGAACGACTCCATTTATTCTAAGGATATTGTTATGTTCTTAAATACTATATCAACATTAAAAATTTATGTCAATGATTTATAGTAATTGTTTTTACAAATAAAGATTTTGAAGATTTTTCTGAGGAAGCCATTTTTACAAGATTATCTAAAGCCTCACTTACTGTTGTAGATGCTGAATAAGAATTTTCATTTCTAATTAACATTTCAAGATTTTTTTCAAACTGTTTTAACTGAAAGGCGGAAACAATAACATGAAGTCTTTCTTTACCACGAGGTTTTGACAAAACATACCAGGTTTGAGAATTCGGCATATATACTGTTTTTTGTGGTTTAAGGGCAGTTTTAAACATTTCAAACATAATCCCGAAAGGAGTTTCATCAATTACATAACAAAAAGAACTTTGATTTGCTTTTACACTAATTTGAAACTCCTGCGATTGAGAAAGTAAAATCATTTTGTCCAGCGCACAGGAAGTAATATTTTCTTCATCAAGTTTTACAAGAAACTGGACTTCCACCTGAAGCTCCTGTTCTTCCTGAACATTTCCCTGAGAAACAAGATTAAATATACACATAAAAAACAAAATACTCGAACACAAAAATTTTTTCATTTTTTTTCCTCAAGTTTATAATCAGTTTTTTTCATAAATGGTTCTCCGAAAACTAAAAATCGGTTTCCTTTTTTTACATCCGTATCCTCAAAAAGCTTTTTCACAGGTTCGCGTTTTACATTTCTGACTTTACCTCTGTTACCAACAACACAAGTATATATTACATCATTTATCTCAATATGTCTGAAAACAGTAATATTATCTGTCAATCTGACTTTATCACTTCGATAATCCATATTTGTCCGCCAGTATCGCACCTTATATACATAAACCTCATTGTCTTCATCATCTGGTTCTGTAAATACATAAGCATAAACGTTCTCTTTTATCTTCGTTTCTGAAATTTTTGCATCTGTGATATTACATCTCGGAATAAATTCACCATCTACATTTTCCCAGTATTCAATATAAAGATTATCACCCGTAACCAGAAAATGCAGTTTCTCTGCTTCAAATAGACTGTGTTTTCCATCCCTCCACAAAGTATAAAAATTTTTCAGCCATACAGAATTTTCTTTTATCCAGATTTCTTCACCTATATCATCGCTTTCAGAAACAACAGTCACCTGCCCTTCAGAACCGAAATCTATAACACGAACTCCATTTTCCCAAATTCCAGAAAGCTGTATTTCTTCTGTATCTGGTTCAAGACAAAAACACATGGCGATATTCATTAAAAACAAAGATAAAAAAAATTTAATCCGCATTTTTAATACCGTCCGAACATTTCAATAATCATGTTAACTTCCGTCATTGAAACATGAAGCTGATCTGCTATTAAATCAGAAGAAAAACCTTCGTTTGCCATTTCAAGAATTTTAGCTTTGATGGACTGGGTATTTTTTTCCTGCGTAAAAGAGGATGGAGGCGAAAAGTAATCTTCTCCAGCATCCGGAGAAAAATTTACGAACACTGAAGGTTTTTCTTCCCTATTGTTCTTTTCTTCTGCTTTTACTTCCAGAATTGATGGTGAAGAATTCTGCTCATAGATTTGTACTACCCGGGACACCGGATTTATTTTAGCTCCGTTCAGATAATTTTTAGCCCGATAAGTTTTTTCAGAAAGTTCATCTAAAACCTGTTTTTCTTTTTTACGGTTTTCTTCTGCATTTTTTGCAAGGGTAATTTTTTTCTCTGCTTCATCAATTAAATCACGTAAATTATTTATCCGGTTTTCCAGTAAAGCAATATCCCGCTCCGCGGCCCGGTCTATATCTGTAACCAAAAGATTCACTTCTTTACGAAGGTCACGTAAGTGTTCATCAGAATACTTTGTCTTTAAAATTCTGAACATTACAATCCACAAAACTATATTGATAAGAGTTATCGTTACTAAAATTATACTTTCCATTTTTTACCCCGTAACGTCAATATTATTTCCGAGGCTGGGATCTTTAATTACATCAAAACCTGCATTCAGATACGGATTATTCGTTTTTTCTCTTTCTTCCTCATCTTGAGTTTCTTTTTTTTCACCTGATGATGTATTTTGTTTTTGGCGTCTGTTTTCATCACGAAGCTTTATCTGAGCATCCTCATCCATCTGAGCCTGCTTTACAGCTTCTTTTTGATTCAACTGTTTTTGAACTTCGTTTTCCTGATTTATGGAGTTTTTTAAAAGAACTCCCTGCTGCTGAAAAGCAACTTCTTTTGAAACTTTATCAAGCTGTGTGTAAATAGTCTGAAGGTCAATTGGTTGAATTGCCACGCTTTACCACCATTGCATATGGTTAATTATTGTTAACCGGCAGAATAGCCTTCCGGAACCCTCGTAACATCATCTGAAGAAGGCGGTTCATATTTACCTTTATAAACAAAACCTGCTTTCCAATAAACTGTTACAGCCTTGACATCGGTTGCAAATTCATCATATGCATCACGAACGTATACTTTAACACCTGCATAAATTGTATCTGAAGCAGATATTTTTCCAATAACTTTAAGCTCCCGAAGATGCTGCTGTAACTCTTCAATTTCTTTTGTAATCGTAATATTCTCTTCAAGTATTTCATCTTTACGCTGTGTAAACTTGATAAGACTTTCTTCTTTTTCATGAGGAAGCATACGGCGAACTTTTTTCTGATTTTCAAGTGTAGCAATGTTTCTTTCAACATCATCAAGCTCACGGGCAAGATTATCTCTTTGTGCAATTATTTCTTCAAGACGTTTTCTTGCACGAGGATCAAAACCAACCTCAAGTACGGTTTCTGTTCCTCCGCTATGAGTACCGATATTTTTAGCATGAATTTCTTCAGTAGCAAACAGATGTCCACCGATAATTGCTGCACGCTTTCCGTTTACAATTATTTTCCGGTTACTTGAAACATTTGAATTTACAATACTGTCTGAAACAATAACAAATTCTTCTGCTTCAACAGTTGTGCTCTGGATGAATTTTGCCCAGATAGATTTTCCGGCTTTTACGAAACCTGCATCTCTTCCATGAATACCAAGAGAAACAATAATGTCACCTTCTGCTTCAAGATTGCATGAACCAACCGTTCCTGAAATTTCAATATTTCCACTTGCCTTGATGTTAAAGCCGTCATCAACATTTCCACGAACAATAACTGTACCCATAAAGTTAATATTTCCAGTTTTAATGTTGACACCCTTATCCAGCATAAGAACCGGTTCTACCGTAACTTTATCACCAACCAAAAGCACATGGCCTGAGCATTCTGCTATCATTGTCCGCCCGTCTGTATCCACTTTTACATTTTTACCGACAGGCAGATTTATATCCTTTCCATTTTTTGCTTCCAGATATTTTCCGTATACTGTTTTTCCTGCTTTACCATGCTCCGGTAGAATTTTTTGTGCAAGAGGCTGACCTTCAATTACATTCTGAAATAAATTTAATTCCTTGAAATTAACCTGTCCGTTCTGTGCTTCCTGAAGTTTTATCTTTGAACGGTCAGTTTCAAAATTATAGGCTATGTAGGCATCCCGTCCATCACAAGGAACAATTCCGTCTGCAACTACATAAGGAACTCCGTAAACCGGATTATCAACATAATCATTGATTTTTTTATCATCTATTCCGATAACAATTCCCTGAATACCAAGCATACGTTTAATATGTTCTGCAGAAACTTCCTGTCCGCCGATAGCCGGAGACGTTACAGTTATCATAGCATGCATTTCATCATTGGAAACATCAACACTTATCATTGAGTCTCCTGCCGGGTTATGCTGATATTGTCCTATCGGTTCGTATACACCGTTTGTTCCTTCTTTTGCGTATTTATAAATCAGGTTTTCTTCAATAGAAATTGTATCAGTTCTTTTTGTTCTTGCGATAATCTCTTTTACATCAACAGGTGTACCATTTCCAACAGGGAGTGTGACTTTAAGGCATATCTGAGATTCAAAATAATGTATGTAGAATAAGCCGTCAGCATCCACAATTTTTGGAGCTTCCCCGATATCATCATCAATGATGCTGGTTTTTTCCAGACTTCGCTTTCTGGCTTTTTCTGCAGTAACTTCTACATTTTCGTAAATACGAAGATACCAGGGCTTTTTTACAAAACCCAAAAAACCTTCAGAGCCTTTTTCCAGCACTTCATATTCAAGATAAGAAACTTTAGAATCCAGTTGAACAGCCGCATCCGCAAGAGCTTCTTCAATAGTGTCTGCCCTGACATCCACATACTTGAGATCTCTTTCAGTTTCAAGAACTTTTTCTACATCATTACGAATGCGGTCAAGTGTTACCATATTTCAGCCCTTTACATAATGCCCTTACGAACATTTGTAAGTTTTGCCCTCAGCCGAAGGTTTGCTTTTGTATGAAGCTGTGAGATTCTCGATTCACTCACTTCTAGAACCTGTCCAATTTCCTTAAATGTCAAATCTTCATGGTAATAAAGAATAAGAACCATTTTTTCTTTTTCAGGCAGTTCATTTATAGCATCTATAATAATACGACGGATTTCTTCACGTTCAACAATAACATCAGGATTCAAACTGGAAGGAGCTTCAATTGAATCACCTATAGACACCCTGTCTGAATCATCGCCAGAATACCAGACATCATTTAATGAAAGTACGCTTGTACCTGAAACTTTCATAATAGTCTGCTGAAATTCATTTTCACTTATTCCCATTGCGCTGGCAACTTCAGCATCGCTTGCAGGACGCCCAAGATTTGATTCAAGACGAACAATTGTGTCTTCAATTTCTCTGGATTTTTGCCGTACTGAACGCGGAACCCAGTCCAGCTGTCTTAATTCATCAAAGATAGCACCACGAATACGTGTTACAGCATAAGTCTTAAACTTTACACCTTTTTCCGGATCAAATTTATTGATTGCATCAAGCAGTCCGAATTGTCCGAATCCCACAAGATCATCAAATTCAACACTTCCTGGCATACCTACAGAAACTTTTCCCGCAACATATTTTACCAGAGGCATATACTGCCGGATTAAAGCATCTCGAATTGCAGGTGATTTTGTTTTTTTGAATTCAACCCACATTTCTTCTTCAGTATTTTCATCAATAACGGTAACTGCCATCTTTTACACACCTTTATGTATTTGCCGGTTTAACGGCGTTTATCAATTATCAGAAGCTAAAACTGTACGAATTGCAGATGCCATAACTGAAGCATCATTAGAACTTGCAATTTCTTCAAGTCCTGCAGGCACAAATTGTGTTTTTGTCCCGCCGTCATCAGAATCAATTATGCTTTCAACCGTTTCAGCAGAATCTGAAGCAGGGGCACTAGCAATTTCTGGTAATTCATCCAGTTCATCTGAGTTATTTTTAAATAAACCAGAATCATTACTGATAAAACTCTGTTCCTCAGTCAGTGCCCGTTCCTGAACGGGTTGTGAAACTGAAGAGACTTTATCAGAAACAACAGAAGCTGCATCAGCACCTGAGTTAACATCAAGCGAGGATAAGCCTTCGGTTTGTGATGTTACACTTCCTGAGCTTTTACCAGAAGCTACAGTTTCGTTATCTTTGACAGCACCTGTAACACTCGGACTCATATTTTTGAAAGAAGCACCTTTTGAAGTTTCATCAACATAAAACCCTGGACCATTATCTTCTGTCAGAGCTTCATCTTCTGCATTGAAAGCATCAGTAACATCTGACACTGAAGATACGGTTTCTGGCACATCCTGCAGCCTTACGTTAAGGAAGCGGTTGTATGCAAAGGAAATTGCAGCGGCAATCGCACCAAAACTGATGCATGAAATAAAAGCACGAATAAGAACTGTCAAAAAGGGATTACCGGATATTAATCCAATAAGAAAAGATAGTATAAACCCGATACCACAAAACACAGACACAAGTTTAGGGTTTACCATATTATCCTCCCAATAATATTTTATGGCAGAAATGCTATTGTGTCAATGATAAAAATAAGAGGCAGATTTTTTTGGTAACCTGTAAATAGTAATTCCCCACTTTCTGTCATAAATTGCAACATTTTTTATATATCATGGCGGGTGTAAGACCGTCATGAATTTTTCTTGGATAGTTGTTCATCCAGTCTTCTGCATGTTGAACTTCCTCATCCGT
>JAEEGL010344664.1_pt1 | contig 13020 bp, 8 predicted proteins | sample 9134231 | NCBI WGS metagenome assembly JAEEGL01 (sample SAMN16246548, study PRJNA631951) | gut metagenome | biome: gut microbiome; feature: rumen; material: fiber-attached | host: Bos | place: Iran: Karaj | collected 2018-10 | reverse complement strand
TGGAATATCTGAAATCCTTGAATATTCTTGAATAATCGCCTTCATCACAGGAAGCATATTTCAGGATATTCTCCATTGAATCAGCATAGCGATCATACTCATCACGGTTTGCATATCTTTGTTCCACTGCAAGCCTGGAAAGAATATAAGATCCGTTTATATACATTTCCAGATATGTATAACCTATAAAAAGAGCACCAAGCAGTCCCATAAAGCTGCGCGATATGCTTATATTTGCTTCCGAAAGCGACTTGTAACCCCTTATGGCGAAACAGACCATGAAGAAAGCAAAAGTAAATGCATATCTGACAGAGAAACCTATGGGATCCCTGAATCCATGCCAGATCCTGTCAATCGGCCCAATGATAAAGGACACAAAATATAACGCCACAATGATAAACCCGGTCACTCTGGATCTGAGGTTCTTTTTGCCAAGAACAAACCAGATCAGGGCAAGCACCAGCACTATGCTTCCGCAAAAAATATTGGGAGGAGCGGTATAATCAAGAGTATTGTAATGTGACGGAGTCAGAGCCTGTAAAATGTCAAGAACGGAATTCTTGATAAAGGCAGGATTTCTTTCGGAAAGATCTTCCATGAATTTTCCGCGTCTGAAATCAAGGATCACAGGAATAATCACAAAAGCAGAGATACCAGCAGAAAGCAATCCATGTCCGGCAAAACGCAAAAACATGATTAAGGCTTCCTTAAAAGGCTTCTGCTCTTCTATCAGCCTGAAAATGACATATATTGCAAGTGCGATTGCAGTCATGTATGCGATATAATAGTCGCTTATAATACAGAAAGCCATTAAAAGAACAAAAGAAATGCTTTTTTTATATGCAAGCATTTTCTCGGTAAACAAAGCAAGCATCGGGAGAAACATTACAAGATCCAGCCACATGGGTGACATTGAATACATGAAATTATATGACATGAGGGCATAACAGCACGAAAGTGTAACAATAAGAGCACCGGGCATTTTGTCTTTTTGTTTGGAAATAAATATCGAGCAAAAAAGCCCGCAAAGCCCTATCTTTGCTATGGTCATAAAGTAGATAGCATCCGGAAGATATCTGACTGGCACGAAAGAATAAATAAGATCAAAGGGAGACACATACAGAGCCATAGTACCGAAATAGCTGCCTCCCAGTCCGCCTGCCATACTATGGAAAAGATTATCATAGCCCGAACCATGATTTGACAAATAACCATAAAGAGCAAGCAGCTGAGCTCTCATATCGTAAATAAGTAATGTATTGCTCCCACCGGGATAAATGCTAAGATTAAAGAACACCAATACTGCTATGAGCACAGGGATCATAAATGACAATGTATACACCGGAATGGAATTCTTTATACTCTTTTTCATGAATCTGCCCTTCTTTTATCAAAGATCAAAACAAAATATATCGGTACCATGGCAAACATGTATGTAGTATATCTGACGAGAACCATGGGCCCCAAAAGGAAAGTGCACCAATACGCCAGGCCAAAAACAAATACGGGATAAAACATGCGCAACCTGCGAACAATGCAATATCCAAACATCAGAATAAATAAATAAAAAAACACTGCCGGTGCAAATAAGAGATATACCGGGATCATTAGGGTATCTGTAAAATCGGTGTAATTAAAAAAACTGTAATAATCCAGCAAAAAGGGTATTTTTGAATCTATATAATACGGAGACAAGCCCGCAACGATCCAGTATCCCTTTCCTCCCTGACCGAATAAAGTAAGATCGTATACAGGATACCAATAACCGACTGTCAGATCCGCAACAGTTCTGATAGCAATATCAGGATTCCGAAAAACAAGACTCAGCCACATTTTATCGATCATTTCAGAATTTTCGTTATAATACGGAACATTGATCGATGATTTAACTATATCAGCTGATTCGGGAATAAAGTTTTCTAAGCCAAAGGGAGTAAAAAGTTCTTCTACGATCAGTCTTTCGTTTTCAGAAATATCGGAATCATTTTCCCTGTATATCTTAACTATCTGCTGCGCAGGAACAGACAATTTCTCCATCCCGGTAACTTCAACAGAAACAATACTCCTCACAAAGACCAATTTATAGCATAGGAAACCAAATAGAACACATAAAAACAGAAGTAATGTTCTCTTCTTTTCTTTTGATACAGTCAATAAAGTGACAACAAAAAACGGAATGGCATAAATGCAATTATTCCTGAAAATGATCATCCCAAGAACCGAAAGCACCCAGAAAAACTGCTTTGAAAATGACTTGCCAAATGTCTGCGGATCAGAGATCATTTCAACAGTCATAGTCATAGCCAGTATGAACATGCACATAAAAAAGGAGTCTTTTGTAGCGGATAAAGCCTGAAGCACGATGGTCGGAAAGCCTCCGAGAAATAAAACCGAGAAGATAAAAACAAATAAATTCCCACACTTTTCATATATGAAAGCCGTCATATATGAAAAGCAAAGATCTATAACGACAAACTGAAATACCGTATATATTGCAATGCCTGATATAATATCTAACCCCAATGAATAAGCTATCTCTATTATCTTACCCATCAAAAAAGTATGAAGCACAGGATGCCACTCGGAGATCCTGTCAGAAAAATACATATTCAGCTGACCGGGAGCATCAAACGCAAATATACCCGGATATAAAGCCAAAAAGCTTACAAAGTATAGGACGAAGATCACGGCAAACGAAATAAAAAACATACGGAAAAACTCGTACTTGGGCTTTTGGGCAGTTAACCTGTCAATAAAGACGTAAAAAACGGAAATAAAAAAATAAGTCCCCGCGAGTCTTAAAAACAAAAATAACGTAAGCTGTAACAAAGGGTTCCAGCTGTATTCAAAAGCAATAAAATGACCTGCTGTCATAAAAAAAGTAAGGATCAAGGAAATAATCAGTTTTATTCTTAAATTGTTCTTCAGTAGTTTTATCATTTTATCAATCCCGGCAAAATATAGATTGATACATCATCCGTCTCGATAGCCAGATCATAGTCGTAAAAATCCAAAAAAGCATACATTATCTCACGATCATAAACCCATGCTTTTTCGGTAAGGACGCCGATGATCTTCGGCGGATCTTCATCCAGTTCGGTAAAAAATTCATACGGCCATCCAAGGGATTCACCATACATGAATATAGGTGTCTGATAAGAGAACCTTGATGCCGAATACCTGTCCGTTAACAGATAATACCTGTTCATATTTCCGAAAAAAACGACTCTGTCTTCTTTATCAGTGACCTCATCAACCAGCTGTACAATATCTCTGTATTCCTGCGGAAAATAAACTTCACCGGAATGTGTGATACAGTAAGCGGCATTTGTAAAAACCCCTACAGTAGATGTGTTAAACAAAAGAACTGCTCCTATGACCGAAGTTGCTAAAAGAAGAAGAATTTTTTTGTTTTTCACGTAATAATTCAGTTCCGAAAACAAAACTGCCACAGGATACATCACCACAGTAGAATTCACTAATTCATAGTGCTTGTAAGTAGCCCCTGACAGGGAGGCCATAACAAGAGAAAAAAATATCAACGCCATATATCCAATTGCTTTTATTGACTTTTTTCTGAGCGCTTCCTCAAAGCATATACCGAGAGATATAGCTACAGGAAAATATGACTGAAATTTACCGTATGCGATAAATTTATCCCCCATATCACCGTTTGAATACATCATATTAAACACGACGTATGCATCATAGCAGTCTCTTAATATCCCTTTACATGAAAGCCACGCAATAACGGGAACAAAAATAATCAAAAGGCCGGCCAAAAACCAAAGAATGAATTTGGGCAGTTCATGCATCTTTTTATTCATGATGCAAACGATAAGTACTCCGATGCACATCACAGGCCAAATTGCAGCCATATTCGGGCGCAAAAGAAGTACTGCTCCTAATGAAAAACCACAAACAGCAAGCCGGAATCTGTTTATATTCGCATTTTCGAAATAATCAAGGAATATATACAAAGAGATTGTGATGAACGGAAGCGCATATTCTTCACAGAAATTACCGCCATAGATATAGTAACCAAACATGGAAAATGACATTATCACAAGAAGAAAAGATATAGCGGAAGAACATCTGATCCTGAAAAGCCTGTACAACGACGCAAGGGTTACAGACAGAAAAGCCCACTCAACCAACCAGATGCCCCATTTTTCATTTATTATGAGTCCAAGGCAATTAATAAAATACAGGACAGGGCCCTTATGATCAAATGTATCGCGATAAGGCATATAGCCGTCAAGCATCATTTTTGCCACATATTGGAAAACAGAGGAGTCAACCCCCTGTTCCCTATAAACAAAAATATTGGAGTTGCTCTGCAGAGATAATATAAAAGAAAGGATCAAGACCCCGAATGTCACAAAGGTCTTCTTCGCTTCAAATGACCATTTTGAATTTACTGAACCGACGTCCCTCATATTACATGAATTGCCTATTTTTCACCACTTTGATAAAATCGTATGATATTATAACTTATAATACATGTTTTTGGCCATTATATTTTGATGCAGTCTCATACCGCTACGGTAAGAAAGTGAATTGTATGGATACGCTGTATATCGTTATCCCAACCTATAACGAAGAAGAAAACATAGAAGAAGTCATCACTCAGTGGAGTGAAATACTTAAGGATAAAGAAAATGGTTCAAAACTTGTCATAGTTAATGACGGCAGCACGGACCGGACCGGAAGGATTCTTGAAGAACAGATGAAAGTTCACCCTGAACTTATCGTTCTAAACAAAAAAAATGCCGGTCACGGACCGGCAGTTTATTACGGTTACAAATATGCTATTGAACATAATGCTGATTTTATTTTTCAGACAGATTCCGATCTGCAGACTCTCCCATCCGAATTCGGGAATTTCTGGGATATGAGGAACGATCACTCTGCAATAATAGGATATCGTCCCAAAAGAGGTGACGGAAAAAGCAGGGAAATGGTCGAAAAGGTCATCTGTCTTATGCTGAAGATCCTTTTCGGGATAAATGTCAGCGACGCCAACGCTCCTTTCAGATTATACAAAAGATCAAAACTCGAAATATACCTGTCTCAGATAGATCCGGACTATTTTCTGCCTAATATCATTCTTACTGCCTATTTTTCCAGATTAGAAAAGGATACTGCATTCCTGCCTATAACATTCTTAGCAAGAACAAAAGGCGAACAGACCATAAACCTCAGAAAAATAATCCCGATAGGGTTCAGAAGCATTAAAGATTTTGCTTATTACAGTCACAAAATAAAGCATTATTCATCATAATTCTTATATGCCTTCTTATACAGTTTCATAATCTTGTCAACCATTTTGGGCGACCAGAACTTGCCAAACATTATCTCGTCATCACGGACTCTTTTGTGATTTGTAATGAACTCTTTACTAGTGGAACCGTCATGAAGCCTGTAATAAGCAAGCGGCTTATCGACATAGGCAATACTCCCCTCTTTCTGTCCAAGGATATAAAACGTATCCCAGTCTATATCATAATTAAGTTCAGAGGTAAAAACTGTATCTCCCAAAATCCCTTTATTGTAAGTAACTGTGGGACAGCAAATACTGTTTCCGAATCGGAGAATATTCCTTTTTATAAAATTCTTATCGCTTAAGGCCCTGATCTTAAGAGGCGATCTCAAAATATGCCTTATTCTGCAGTTAATATCCCTATGAGGCAAAGTAACCAGCTTGATCGGAAGGTAATCGGTGACACAAAACAAAGGTTTTTTATACTTTGCAAAACACTTCAGCGTTTCCTCGGCAAATTTGGCATGGTACAGATCGTCCTGATGCGCAAGAGTCACAAATCTGGTATTCGCCTTATCATATGCATAATTCCAATCATCGCGGATATTAGCTTCACCTTCGCGAACATAAAAGGGAATCCCGTACTTTTGGGCTATACGCTCAAGAAAAGGAGTACTGTGCGGTGCACACATTATGATCTGAGACTTAACGCTCTGAGCCATAAGCGAAAGCAAACACTCCTCCAAGAAGGGTGATTCTCCATATGCGCAGATTGCAAATGTATGATATTTGGAAAAATCTTTTTTCAAGCCAAAGCCCCCCGACGTTTTTTTATAATATCAGATATTAAGATTATACCACACGGAATAAATGATAAAAACGAAAGGATAATGCCGGCCACAAAACCGGGCGGAGTATAAGAAATACTGATCTCATGATGTCCGCAAGTCACAGGCACCAGAATAAAAGCATCTCTGTAGGATGAATAATCGATTTTGCTGCCATCAACACATATGCTGTAACCGGCTTCATATGGAAGAGATAAAAACAGATCCGAATCCGTCTTAGAATCACCTTCGAGAATAATTCCATGCTCATCCAGCTTTTTTAGTAAATATCCGTTTACATTGTCAGATGTCGATTCAAAAGCATCCTTATCAAAACAATAAAGATATATCTCTCCGATATGATCCCCGGAAGACTCCAGAGTCAATTCATGAATTTCACCCTCGTTTATATACCCAAGATCAACGCAATAACTATATCTGTTATTCCCATAATCGCCTATAAGGTTCCCATCAAAATAATAGTTTCTGACAATTGTGTGCAGAGACTCTTCTCCCGATTCCGTAATATTTTCATCATCGTAACTGTCAGTGATATATTCTGCATAAAAATAATAATGCCCCGAACAGCAAGCTTTAAACTCAACACTTTTCAAAGATCCCAGGTCCTGATCCATCCCGGCCGGATCATTGCATGTCCGCATCGGTATTTTGGTAAAGCAATCAAGGATATTATCTCCAAGCAAATCCTTATAAACAGTATTCAAATTGAAAAAGGGATCGTCTGAAAGTTCTGCCCTGTCCTCCGATGCAACAAAATGTGATTCAAAGGCAAGAGGAAGCGACATCTCATTTTCATACAATGTATATCTGCCGGAAACATTTATGGATCTGTAAAGATCACTCAGATCCAAAAAATATGAGGATATGTATTTCCCGTCGATGAGAGAAGCCATAGGTGGAGTCATACCTTTTTCTCCAATTGAATGGTATATCACCGATAACCCCATTTTTCTGAAAAAATCGCTGTCTTTATAGTTATAACTGGAACTGAATCTTGAAAGTCCGTCATATCCGTATAAAGCTCCGTCATGATCGGAAAACGAGTAATTTGTGATCATTCTTCCGTAATCATTAACATTATTCAATCTCTCATACGGAGTGATGGATCGAGCCGCATCTGTACATCTGTAGAATTCTTCTGAATATGTATATCCTGATTCGGTTCCTATTTTTGCAAATATATAAGCACCGTTTATATACAGTTCGATGATCGTATAAACGAAGGATACTAAAATGATCAACCCGGAAGTTTTTCCCGATATACTGAGCTTACTCTGCCGAAGCAAACGTATCCCTCTGGCGGCAAAACATATAGCAAAAAAAACAAAAGTAAATGAATATCTGCAGGAAAAACATACCGGTTCTCTGAAGCCGTGCCACGCCCTATCCAATGGACCGAAAACAAATGATAATACATAAAAGAGTACGATAAATGATCCGGCTAATCTGGATCTAAGATTTCTTTTCCCGACTGCCAGCCATATAAGCGCCAGTAAGATACAAATGCTCCCGCAAAAAACATTTGGGGAAGCATTGAAATCAAGCCCCGAGTAACTCTGAGGCTTAAATGCAGACAATACATCAATAACGGTATTCTTGAAGATGTCACCGCTGACGACATTCCCTTCTGCAAACTTGCCTCTTTTAAAGTCAAGAATGACAGGGATAAGAACAAAAAGCGACATCCCCCCGGAAATCAGACCATGTAACCCAAAACAGATAAATCTCTTAAAGGATTCTTTCAGAGCGATATCTTCCTCTGAAAGCCTGAAGATAAAGTAAAGGACAAGCGCTATCGCCACCATAAAAGCCATATAGTAGTCACTGATTATGCAAAATGACATTAAAAAAATAAAAGGAAGACTTTTCTCTCCCAATATGACTCGCTCCAATAACAGTGCAAGCAACGGCAAACACATAACCGCGTCATACCACATGGGAGACATGGAATACTGCAGGTTATATGACATCAGAGCATAGCAGCATGAAAGTAAAAGTATCCATATGTATGCTTTTGAATCCTTAAAAAAGCGAAGCAGAAACAGGCACATGCAAAGACCGCAAAGTCCGATCTTTGTCACTATCATAAAATATATCGCATCAGGCAGATATCTGACAGGAATAAATGAATAAATAAGATCAAAAGGTGAAATGTAAAGGGCAAGAGTGCCGTAAAATCCACCGCCCAAACCTCCTGTCATTGAATGAAACAGATTATCAAACCCCGGACCGCCGTTTGAAAGATAACCGTATAAGGGTAAAAGCTGTGCTCTAAGGTCATAGGTTAAGACCATTGATCTCCCACCCGGATAAATGTCAATCGGGAGATATGCCAAAACGATCAAAAATGATGGAACAAAAAATGAGAGGGCACATATTATGATATTTTTCTGATAAGATCTATTTTTCATAAATCATTCTGCCAGGAGCCACACTCCTCTATATCCTATCTTTTCGTATCTGTCGAAATGCCTGAACAACCCTTCTTCATCTTTGCCGGACCAGCTGAGTATCATTTTAGGCAGATTTTCATTGATATCTTCCAGAAACGCTTCTCTTCCATCCGGGTAATTATCATTATGTGAATTGTAATAAAAGATGCTGGAACAAAGCCTGTCACAATCCAGATAATAAACAGGGCGGTAACCCAGAACCAGTATGCGGTCATCGGGCCCGGTATAATTACTCACATATTCCTTGACATATTCTCTGTCCGGATCTCCCTGATTCCCATTGATCATAGCTTCAGTGAAAACAAATACATTCTTAGCCATATATACATATAACATGACGGCTCCGACCGTAAGACAAAGATGCATAAGATATTTCTTTTTTTCCGGAATCAGGTTTACAAAGAAATATTTAACGGCTATACACACAGGATATACCAAAGCCGGAATCACTGTCATTCCGTAATGAGGAAACAACACTCCCGTCATACAGATCATCAATATGTTTAAGATCATATAAATAATATAGACTGTGTTGAATGCTCTTTTTTCTTTTCTTATGATCATAAAAATAAGCAACAGAAGGTATATCTCTGCACAGGAAGTCAGGACGATCCTGACTGAGCATCCGATGATAGTTGAAACCGATGTCCTGTTTCCGGTATAGATCATATTTGCAATTATATAATCCTTCCAGAAATCATAAAGTGCACCGGTACAGGCAAACCAAATTATAAAAGGGATCACAGCAGTTGCCACACCGGCAAGGAATTCAAGACTCAGTCTTATCGGATATTTCTTCTCATTTTTTATGCTGTCAGCAATTACGTATATGCAAAAGACAGGCCAAAGCACAGACATATTAACCCTGAGCATCAACACACAGCCAAAACAGAATCCGCATATGATGATAGCGGCAGCAGATTTTTTTCCAAAGAAAAAATAATCGGAAAATATAAGAATTCCTGTCTCAATAAAGACAAGGGCATATTCTTCAGTCATATTACCCATAAAAAATATGCTGAAGGGTGCCGAAGCAAGAACCACACATAAAAAGGCAGTCTTTGAAGATAAAAATCTCCGGCAGAGCACGTATGATACCATATAAAATGCAAAAACAGCCGCAAATTCAACAAAGAAAACTCCAAACTCACGGTTAATGATATATCCCACAAAATTCAGGAGATACATAAGCGGTCCTTTATTATCAAATGCGTCTCTGTAAGGAACTCCGCCTTTAGCAATCAGCATTCCCATATAACGGTATGCTGCGCAATCTGGATTTTGAAATTCAGAAGCCCGCACCAAAGAAGCTGATGTACATACTATTCCGAATGTAACAACAGCAAAAAGAAAACAAAACAGAATATCAGATCTGATCAATTTTCGGGAATCTCTATTTTTTTTCATTCATTCCACCCTCACCTTGAAAGATACATATAAAAGAAACTGTCATTAACATCACAGGAAAAATTCGGAGCTCCCATCACGTATTCTTCCGGAACATAAACTTTTACATCAAGATCATTTTCGCGGATAACACCCATATTGATCACATGTCTGGAAATTTCCTGAAATGGGGTCATTATTCCTATGCCAAATATCAAAAGCAAAAGGGCCAAACGCAGATAGGACCTGTTATGGAAGTTTTCTTTTACGTTTATGCAAAAGATAATATACAATACGGTCAAAGCAGGGATGCTGGCTCTCATGCAAAAATCCTGAGAATCTCCTATCCTCACGAACGGGCATATGAGCAATGATACAGCAGTAATTATATATAAAGGATTTTTTCTTTCATCTTTAAAAACTATAAGCAACAAAATTCCAAATTCCAAAAGGCAAAAGAATACATATCTTCCCCAAAACGTAGGGTCTGAAAAATAAGCCAGATCTGTGTTGGATGCCGATGCATTTGTTTTTAAAAAGATAAACGAAATAATGCCGGAAAAGCCTCCCCCAAGGATATTTTCAGGCGAAAATAATTCTTTAAGGGAAGAAGTCCAATTGATATGTTTATTGTTGTCTTTGTCGAGATTATTTATGATCTTTGCTACACTGAAAGGAATAAGGCCGACAAAAGGAAATGTACTGGAAAGAAGGCTGCAACCGAGAATAAATCCGATATGTCTGTTGTTTTTCTGAACCAGGATCAAAAGGATCAGCAGCCATCCGTATATTGCCTGATTAAAAACCCAGAATAAAAGCGTTGTATTGGATGAATACTGAAATCCGGACCACCATTCGATATGCTCTCCGGGTTCTACTATCCCGTAGCATATGATCGCACCCAGAATATCCATTCCCGAAAAAAGCATAAATCCAAGAATGGTAAAAAAATTATATGACTTTATCAACGATGACAAAAGGATAAAGATCAATACTATGCCCATAAAAGCCCAGAAATACTGAAATCCCCATCCTGCCTCGATACCGAAGATTTTTCCGATAACAGCGGAAGGCAGCCAAAAACCAAGGTAATATACCATCATTCTGGTGGTTTCTGTTCCGTTAAATATATATGTGTCAACCACCGGCCATCTTTTTTCCACCAGCAAAGAAAAGATCTCATTACGATCAAAATGATCAGTGTCCTGGAAATAATATCCTCCGATGCCGGATATCAAGACCCAGACAGCTATCAGAACAAATGCTGCAACAGTCACTAAGATCATACGACGATCAACATCAGGAAGCCACAGATCATGTTCTTTTACAGACATCCTGTAAACGCAGAACGCAAAAATAACAGCTGCAGGTATTGCAATATATAGCTTTACCCATCCGAGAAAAAATATTATGACGGGCAATGCTATATACAGATAACAGCTGGTCATAATAGCTTTTTTTGCATTAAATCTCACTGTCTTATCTCCCACTCCCGAATAACAAAATCAATATCTTTTATAAACAACTGTATGACCGTCATTTCCGATTATTTCATACCCCTGAAGTTCACACAGATTTGATATAACGCCCCCGGGAACGGTTAGGATATACCTGGAATGAAGATTGTAAAAGTTTTCGGTAAGATATTCCGGTCTGCAACAATTAATCCCCATACCTGCAGGAAGAGAATACATTTCATCATATCGGGTGATCACCAGATTACCGTCTACATAATCACCCAGTACCCAGATCAGGGTATTGTCATATCCCATCTCATCCGAAAGCTCCATTCTATCATCGTCAAACATATATTCCCATAAGATTACCGAATATTCAGCTTCTTTTGTTTTTGCAGGAACATCATAATCTGTCGGATAATATGAACCGTTTATGGTAAATATCAGCAAAAAAATGAAAATAACAGATTTTCCGATAATTCCCCTAAAGTCAAAATCCAAAAGGCAAACAATCAGCAACGAAACAACAGAATAAATCCACAGATGTCTTCCGCCCTCATTTGGTCTTTGAAGCATCATGATAAAAACATATGAAGTGATTAGATAACAAACCGGAACAAAGATCCTTATAGATCTTGTGACATGATCAACAGATTTTCCGGGAGCACATACCACCGCAAAGATCATGCATAATAACGAAATAAAATATACCGTTCCGATAGTCAGTCCATATGAAAAAGCACCATTTATCATTTCAATTATCTGAGGAATTACCAGCTTAAGAATATAAACAGAATAGCCGAATGCATCATACAGATTCCATTCAAAGATAAAATGCAGGATATTCATATTGAACAGATCAGAAGCAAGAAGAGACTGAAAATACCTGCTGATAAGAAAATACCCGAATACAGAAAGCAAAACAGCCGATAACCCCAAGATGATGATCCACACTTTTCTTTTCGAATTACGGATCAGATAATACATCGGCAGAAAAAACAACAGCAGATAATACGGCCGTACAACGGTCAAAACCATACACATTATCACCATAGAGATCAAATAACCGCTCTTTTGTTTTTTTGCATACCCGGCAGCAAGTCCGGAATATATTACAGCAAAAGGAAGCAAAACAGCTTCGGGAAGCGCATTCAATACATTAATTGAAAACGCCGGAAATACAAGTAAAAAGGCAAACAGAACAAACAGATTCTTTAAACTCACATCGGAAAAATATGCAAAAAGAATAAACGATAACGAAACAAGCACAAGATTGCAAATGACAGCAGAAGTGTACCCCCATCCAAAGATATAGCCCCAAATTATCCATGGAAAGAGAAGGATCGGATTCCAGGCTCCGAATCCTCCATATATGGCGTGACTCTCATTATAGCCGAAATAACCGCGTATCCCGCCTCCATTCACAACACCATCTACCATTTTATAATAAAACAGACTGTCATTATTGTATGAAGACGGAATATAAAGATCAAAAACAGATATTCCCCTTACTGCGAGATAAAAAAATGCTACAGTTGCGGGAATAAATGCGGCAACGATCAATCGTATAACTATATCAGGATTTTTAATCTGAAATTTCTTTTTCATTTAAT
>JAEEGL016449953.1_pt1 | contig 13021 bp, 11 predicted proteins | sample 9134231 | NCBI WGS metagenome assembly JAEEGL01 (sample SAMN16246548, study PRJNA631951) | gut metagenome | biome: gut microbiome; feature: rumen; material: fiber-attached | host: Bos | place: Iran: Karaj | collected 2018-10 | reverse complement strand
TCAACAAGACTTACACCGAGCCCGTCAATGCCCGTGAGTTTGCTGCCGAACTGGTTAAGCCTAAGTATCGCGCTGGCTATGTTCTGCCCGATATGCCTGCATAAATAACAACATAGTTTCCACGAAAATGAAACTAAGAACTCTCCTTGCCGCAGCAGCACTGGCTGCTGCGGCTGGCGTACAGGCTCAGCCTCAGTACGTCGTTATCGAGAACCCGCAGGTTGACCTCAGCACCCTGAAAGTTGACAAGGACGGCTACTATGTTCTCTTCGACGGCTCCAGTATGAACGGTTGGCGCGGTTACTGCAAAGACCACATTCCCAGCAAGTGGGAGAACAAGGACGGTGCTCTGCACTTCAAGGGACGTGGCGAAGGCGAAGGTGGCGACATTATTTTCGCACATAAATTCAAGAATTTCGAATTCGAGATTGAATGGAAAATCTGTGAAGGCGGCAACTCTGGCATTTTCTATTTAGGCAAGGAAACCGCTACCATCAACAATGACGAGCCCAAGACCGAAGAGACGAAGGCCGGCAATGTGACCATCACACAGACTATCGACAATCGCGGTAAGCTCAACTACCAGCCTATCTACATCAGCTGTCCCGAATGTCAGGTTCTTGACAATGAGCGCCATCCCGATGCAAAACTTGGCGCAACCCTTGGTATTCGTCAAAGCACCAGCCTCTACGACATGATTGTAGCAAAGCCTCAAAACGCCAATCCCGCAGGTCAGTGGAACAAGGTGAAGATTGTTGTGAAAAACGATAAGGTGACTCACTTCCAGAACGGTGTAAAGGTGCTGAGCTACACTTTAGCAGATCAGTCTTGGATTGACCTGGTTCAGACCTCCAAGTTCAGCCAGAAGAACTGGCCTCTTGCCTACGAGATCATGAAGGATTGCGGCAAGGAAGCCGGCTATTTCGGCATGCAGGACCATGGTGATGAGGTTTGGTATCGCAACATCCGCGTTAAGGTTCTGAAATAATTAAAAGATATTATAAACATAAAATCATGAAGAAGTTATTTTCAAGTGCTTTAATCATGGCTTTGGGTTTCGTGTCCCTGAGCCTGGTATCATGCGATCCGAAACCAGCAGGACCGGTGAAGAAGGATATGGCCTTCCAGATGTACAGCGTTCGCGAACTCATCGGAGACCCCGGTAAATACGCTGAGAATCACGAAGCTACGCTGAAGGCTCTGGCCGATATGGGTTATACTGCCATTGAGGCTGCAAACTATGGCGACGGCAAGCTCTACGGAGTAGATCCCGAGCAGTTTAAGGCTGACATTGAAGCTGCTGGCATGGAAGTTCTCTCGAGCCATGTCGGTCATAACCTGAACGACGAAGAACTTCAGAGCGGCGAATTCCCCGAAGCTCTGAAATGGTGGGAGCAGTGCATCGACTGCCACAAGCGTGCTGGCATGAAGTACATCGTTAATCCCGGTGTCAACTACCCCAGAAATCTGGCAGAAGCTGACGTTATTTGCAAATACCTGAACAAAGTCGGCGAGATGGCTAATGCAGCCGGTATGAAGTTCGGCTACCACAACCACTCACACGAGTTCGGTAAGGTAGAGGACAAGGTATGGTATGACTATATGGTCGAGCATACCGATGCCGATAAGGTATTCTTCGAGATGGATGTGTACTGGGCAGTTCGTGCCGGTGTAGGTCCCGTTAATTACTTCAAGAAGTACCCCGGTCGCTTCCTGCTGCTCCACATCAAGGATGACAAGGAACTGGGCCAGAGCGGTATGGTTGGTTTCGATGCTATCTTCAACAACTTCGAGACCTCGGGAACGAAGTATCCGGTTGTAGAACTCGAGGGCTGCAATGCACCTACTATCCTGGAAGGTATGAAGCAGAGCGCTGACTACCTCTTGAATGCAGACTTCGTTAAGCCTTCGTACGACGAATAATCAGAAACTTTTTATACCATTATGGGTTGCAGGGTTTTCCTTGCAGCCCATAATTTATGCAAACACACGGGTGTGGTTTATACGGGACCCGGGGTCTTCAATTACGGGACCCGGTTGTAAAAAGATTCATTCCCCGTTTTAGAAACAAAGCTATCAGATATGGCAGTAAAGAATAAAAGGGCAAACAGGAAGAACCAGAAAGCAAAAGCTAAGGCAAAGGAGAAACAGGCATACAGGATTTCTGAGCTTCAGGCAGCCAATGAAGAGAATTCAGAGAACACCGTTCAGGCATCAGATTCACTCTCCGGGGTGGAAGAAACCGGAGAATCAAGCCTCTCAGAAACAGAGAATCAGGCAATAGAGAATTCCCAGCCCCAGGGTGCCTCAACATCTTCGGCCACGCAAGAAAGTGCTAAAAAGAGCAGCAGCGGAGATGATGATGAAGATGAAGAGGATGGCATGTCTTTCTGGGATCATCTTGAAGTCTTGCGTTGGGCCATTTTCCGCACAGCCTGTGTGCTTTTGGTTGCCTTTTGCCTTTGGTTCTGGGCTATGCCGCACATATTTGACAGCTTTGTAATGGGAGCCACTTCTAGTGACTTCTTTGTGTATCGATGGCTATCCCAGCTCAGTCACGGGCTCATTTCATTCGACCCGAACTTCAAGGTTGAAATAATAAACATAGAGGTCACAGGCCCCTTTATGATTCATATCAAGACCTCGTTCTATATGGCAGCCATCGTTACGTTCCCCTATATTATCTATGAGCTGTGGAATTTCATCCGACCTGCACTTTTCGAGAACGAGATACGCCATCTGCGTCCTGCCTTTCTGGGTGGAACCGTGATGTTCTTCATTGGCTGTGCCATAGGCTACATGCTTGTTTTCCCCTTCACTTTCCGCTTCCTGACGGAGTACAACCTGAGCCCGACGATCACGAATCAGATCAACCTATCCAACTATATCGGCAATTTCTCAATGCTCATCATCGTAATGGGAATGGTATTCGAAATGCCCTTGCTTGCCTGGCTCCTGAGTTGCTTTGGGTTGATTACAAAGAGTTTCCTGCGTGAATATAAGCGTCATGCCCTTGTCGTACTACTCGTTACGGCTGCTATCATCACGCCAAGCGGAGACCCCTTCACCCTGATGCTTGTCTTTATTCCACTCTTTGTGCTATACGAAGCATCAATCTGGGTTGTGAAGAAAGAGTAAATAAAAACAGAAGTGCACTCGGGCACTTCTGTTAAGACAAACATTGACCAGCCTGAGATATCCCAGGCCGGGTAATTGATTTACTTCAGAGACAGATTGATGTTCTTCTCGTCTTCCTCTACATTCAGTTTGTCCTCACGGAGCAACCATCCGATAGCAAGGAACAGATCCTTGTCGGTCTTAGCCTTAACGGCCTTCTTCAGGTCCTTAGCTGTCATCACTCCGTTCTCATTCAGGGCCGTCCAAACAGCACCTGCTAATGTTCCAACTTTCTCGTTCATAATCTTTTTACCTAAAAATTAAACTATCATCAAAACGGTGGCAAAGGTAGGACATTTATGTCAAACACAGGCAATTATTCATGCAGAAAGATAAAAATAAGTATCTTTTCTTGATATAAATCATTAATGCAAGAACGGAATTTTGTATCTTTGCACAGAAATGATAATAATGACAATATGAAAACAAAACATCTCTTCCCTACCCTGTTGACAGGCTTATTAATTGTTTTTTCGTCTTGCCACAGACCCAGTCGCGATGAACAGATTGCACGCGAAGCATACGAATACACCAAGAAAGAATGTCCGAGATACGTAGATCATTGCACGCGCATGGACAGCACAACCTATGATATTCGCACGCGCGTGTTTACCTATAATTATACTGTGGAAGGTGAACTGGACGACCCGGCAATTTATACAGAAAAGGTTAAATCCGACTTCCGCGACAAACTGCTGCAGGAGATTCGCACCAGTATTCCGATGAAGAGCTATAAGGATGCAGGCATTACGATTCTGTATCGATATATCAGTGCTTCCACTGGCGAGACACGCCTGGAATATCGTTTCGAGAAAGAGGAATACAGATAAGTCCACAGATTTCCTATTGGATAGAGTCGGATATTTCTTAAAAAATGTTGCAATAATTGCAGCATCGGAAAAGTTTTAATACCTTTGCATGCCGAAAATAGAATGCTGTGCTTCAAGATTCTATCGGCTGTAATTATAATTATACCCTCAGAGATATGGCAACAACAGACGACAAGAAAGTTATTTTCTCGATGGTAGGCGTAAGCAAGACCATCCAGCAGAACCAGAAACAAGTTCTCAAAAACATCTATCTCTCATTCTTCTATGGTGCTAAGATAGGTATCATCGGTCTGAATGGTTCAGGTAAATCTACGTTGATGAAGATTATCGCCGGCTTGGAGCCAAGCTATCAGGGCCAAGTAGTATGGAGCCCCGGATATACCGTCGGTTACCTCGAACAAGACCCGAAGCTTGATGACGACAAGACCGTGATAGAGGTGGTAAAAGAAGGTGTGCAGAGCATTGTCGATGCCCTCGCGGAATACGAAGAGATCAACCAGAAATTCGGTTTGCCTGAGTTTTACGAGGATGAAGACAAGATGAATCAGCTTTTCCAGCGTCAGGGCGAATTGCAGGATATCATTGATTCTACCGATGCCTGGAATTTAGACAGCAAGCTGGAGCGCGCTATGGATGCATTGCGTTGCCCGCCGGCTGATCAGCAGGTGCGTTTCCTAAGCGGAGGCGAACGACGCCGGGTGGCGCTCTGCCGTCTGTTGTTGCAGAAACCGGATGTTCTGCTGCTCGACGAACCTACCAACCATCTCGATGCAGAAAGTATCGACTGGCTCGAGCAGCATCTGAATCAATACGAGGGTACAGTGATTGCCGTTACCCACGACCGCTATTTCCTGGATGATGTGGCCGGGTGGATACTGGAACTGGATCGCGGAGAAGGAATACCCTGGGAGGGCAACTACTCTTCATGGCTCGAGCAGAAGACACGCAGGATGGAACAGGAGGAGAAAGTAGCCAGCAAACGTCGCAAGACCCTCCAGAGGGAGCTTGAATGGGTTCGTATGGCACCTAAAGCGCGGCAAGCCAAGGGTAAGGCACGACTCAACAGCTACGACAAGATGCTGAATGAAGAGCAGAAGGAGCGCGAAGAGAAGTTGGAAATCTATATCCCCAACGGTCCTCGTTTGGGCCATAAAGTTATTGAGGCTCACGGACTCTGCAAGGCTTACGGAGATAGACAGCTCATAAAAGACCTCGATTTTACTCTGCCGCCAAATGGTATCGTCGGTGTTATTGGACCGAATGGAGCCGGCAAGACTACCCTTTTCCGCATGATTATGGGATTAGAACAGCCGGATTCAGGCAGCTTCGAAGTGGGCGAAACGGTGAAGCTCGCATACGTTGATCAGAATCATAAAGACATAAAGGCCGACCAGAGCGTCTATCAGGTGGTGAGCCAGGGAAATGAGACAATCCGAATGGGAGGCCGCGACATTAATGTCCGTGCCTATTTGAGCCGTTTCAACTTTTCAGGAGCCGACCAGGAGAAGAAATGTGGCGTGCTAAGCGGTGGCGAACGTAACCGTCTTCATCTGGCTATGGCACTCAAACAGGAAGGAAACGTCCTTTTGCTCGACGAACCGACCAACGATATCGACGTCAATACACTTCGTGCACTCGAGGAGGGTCTGGAGAACTTTGCCGGTTGTGCCGTTGTCATCAGTCACGACCGCTGGTTCCTGGATCGAATCTGCACCCATATCCTCGCCTATGAGGGAGACGGCAACGTCTATTACTACGAAGGCTCCTATACCGACTACGAGGCCAATAGGCTTAAGCGTTTAGGTCTCGAAGAGCCGCGTCGCATCCGTTATCGCAAGTTGACTGATGATTAAGTGAGACATACATCAAAATACAAATCCAAGGTAAAAAGATTACATGACAAGACTAATAAAGGATAAAGAATACGGCGGAGAACGGCCCCTCTATACCCTGCACGATGCCCGGTTGGAGAACGTGACGATACATCTGGGCGAATCCTCGATCAAGGAATCAGGGAACATCCAGGCAGACCATTGCACATTCGAGGGCAAGTATGTCTTCTGGGAATGCCGTGGTTTTCAGGTTGCGGACAGCCTTTTCCGCGAGAGTGCACGCTCTTCGCTATGGTACAGCAGAGACGGTCAGCTCATCCGGTGCCGCGTAGAAGCGCCCAAGATGTTCCGCAGGATGAAGGGCATTCGCATACAGGACTGTCTGTTCACCAATGCCCAGGAAACACTTTGGGACTGCGATGATGTCGAGATCAGTCATAGCAGGATCGAGAATGCCGACTACCTGGGCATGCATACCAATAATGTGCGTATCAGCGATTATCATCAAGAAGGCAACTACTCCTTCCAGTATAGCCGGAACGTGGAGATTCGCAATGCCCTTCTTAATTCGAAGGATGCCCTTTGGGAATGCGAGAACGTAACGGTCTATGACAGCGAGATAAACGGAGAATACCTGGCTTGGTATAGCAAGAATCTGCGGCTTGTGCGCTGCCATATCACTGGCGAACAGCCGCTCTGTTACTGCGAGAACCTCATTATGGAAGACTGCACGATGGGCGAAGACTGCAACCTCTGCTTCGAATACAGCACCATCAATGCCACTCTTCGCGGACATGTTCACAGCATCAAGAATCCCACATCCGGGCGTATAGAGGTGGATAGCGTAGGAGAAATCATCATAGACCATAACCAGAAAGCACCAGCCGACTGCCAAATCATCACGAAATCATGAATTATGATTTTTCCATACCGACCGAACGACGCAATTCGGCCTGCATGAAATGGGACGAACGGCCCGAGGTGGACTATCCCCTTTGGGTTGCCGACATGGACTTTCGCGTTTGCCCGGCCATTATCGGTGCTTTGCAGTCGCGTCTGGATCATGGTATCTTCGGATATGCCGTTCCGCCTGAGAGTTACTACGAGAGCATCATAGGCTGGCATCGTCATCGCCATCATATCGTTTACGACCGCGGCTGGTTCATTGTCGTTCCCGGAATCGTGCCTGCCATCAGTGCTATCCTTCGGGCTCTCACAAGTCCCGGCGATGGTGTGCTCACCCTTTCCCCCGTATATAACTGCTTCTACAGTAGCATTCGCAACCTTCAGTGCCGGGCAGAGGAATCGGTTCTTCTTCGCGAAGGAGACACGTTCTTTATCGACTTCGACGACCTGGAACGCCGTGCTTCTCTTCCTGACGTCACCGTTATGCTGCTTTGCTCGCCGCATAATCCCAGCGGCCGGATCTGGACACCGGAAGAGCTGGGCAAGGTTGCAGAAATATGCCTTCGCCACAATGTCTTCCTTGTTTCCGACGAGATTCATTGCGAGCTCACTATGCCTGGCCGGGAGTTCACTCCCCTTCTCTCTCTTGGCGAGCCCTTTGCCAGCCACGTTTGTGTCTGCACCAGTGCCAGCAAGGCCTTCAATATAGCCGGCCTTCAGAATGCCCAGATCATCGTGCCCGACGAAACCGTTCGCCAGAAGATAGACCGTGCAGTAAACATTCATGAGGTCTGCGATGTAAACCCCTTTGGCATCGTGGCAACAGAAGCTGCGTACAACTATGGCCAGCAGTGGCTCGACCAGTTGCGCGATTACCTTTGGCAGAACTATCTGGCAGCCAAGGAAATACTTCAGGCCGAAGGTTCGCCTTTCAAGGTGATGAACCTCGAGGCGACCTATCTGATGTGGGTTGACATTACAGCCACAGGCACACCTTCCGAGGAATATTGCCGCCACCTGCTGGAGTCGAAGAGCATCTGGCTCTCATCCGGTCCGCATTATGGTTCTGGCGGAGAAGGATATGTGCGCATCAACCTGGCTACTCAGCGCCAGCGACTCGTAGAAGCCATGCATAGAATGGTAGAATGAAGATCATCCGCAAGAAAGACATACTCCTTCAGCGCATCCGAGAGCATAGTCCGCTCACAGGCCGCGATCAGCTCAGCTTGGCTGTCATGCTCAGTATCCCTTCGATGATGGCGCAGATGAGCCATATCATGATGGAGTACATAGATGCCAGTATGGTAGGCAGCCTGGGCGCAGAAGCAAGTGCAGCCATCGGAATCGTATCTACCACTATCTGGCTTTTTGGCGGGCTTACACACTCGGCAAGCACTGGTTTCTACGTTCAGGTTGCTCATCGTATCGGAGCCAGCGAATGGACCCAGGCGCGCAACGTCATGCGACAGAGTTTCCTGGCCTGTCTTTCCTTTTCTGTTACGCTGGCTGCCATTGGTGCCTGTATCAGCCCTTGGCTGCCTGTTTGGCTTGGGGGGGACGAGAGCATCCATCGCAATGCCTCCCTCTATTTCCTCGTGTTCAGTCTCTGTCTGCCCTTTTCGCAACTCAACTCGCTTGCCAGCGGGATGCTTAGGGCCAGTGGCAATATGCATGTGCCCAGCCTGCTTAATATCATTATGTGCATGCTCGATGTGCTCTTCAACTTCCTGCTCATCTTCCCTTCTCGCCACTGGTATGGCATTCCCATTCCCGGTGCCGGTTTGGGTGTACTGGGTGCCGTGCTCGGTACGGCTTTGGCCTATGTCATCTGTTCCCTCACGATGTGCTGGTTTGCCTGTGTCCGTTCCCGCGAACTGAACCTTCTTCAGGACAAAGGTTCTTTCCTTCCCACATTGGAGACCCTGCGTCGCAGCGTGAAGATAGCACTCCCGATGGGTGTAGAGCATTTCATAATGTGTGCGGCACAGATTGTCAGCACGATCATCGTGGCCCCCTTGGGCACCATAGCCATAGCAGCCAATTCGTTCGGCATCACCATCGAGAGTCTCTGCTATATGCCCGGTTATGGCATGGGCGATGCAGCAACCACACTAGTCGGACAGAGTCTTGGAGCTCGTCGTTCCTATCTGGCCCGTAGCTTCGGACGTATCACCCTGATGATGGGCATCACCATAATGACCTTGATGGGTGTTGTCATGTATATCAGTTCCCCTGCACTCATGTCGCTGATGACACCAGACTTGGAAGTACAGCGCCTTACAGTTGAATGCCTGCGTATCGAAGCCTTCGCAGAACCCATGTTCGCGGCCAGTATCGTGGCTTACGGCATATTCATCGGTGCGGGCGACACTTTGGTTCCATGTTCGATGAACCTCATCAGCATCTGGGCCGTACGCATCACCCTTGCCAGCGTTCTTGCCTCAGCAATGGGACTTCGCGGTGTTTGGATTGCCATGGCTCTCGAACTCTGTTTCCGCGGAGCTATCTTCCTATGGCGTTTCCACAGCAATAAATGGATGAAAAATGGACCCCCCGGCCCCCTAAAGGGGGAACTTTGAAAGTTGAGAGTTTATAGTTTATAGTTTATAGGTTATAGATATTATACTTTTGAACTTTTGAACCTTTTGAACCTTGAACCTTTTGAATTTTTGAATTTATCAATTTTGAATTTTGAATTATGACTTGTTCATTGTTTTTCTGTTTTCTTTTAGCGCTTTCTGCCAAGGCAGAAAAGACGGTTACAATCAGCATCGACCAGTTGGCCGACAAGATTCGCGGTGCATGGGCCGCTCAGACCATTGGCTGTGCCTATGGCGGTCCCACCGAGTTCCGGTATCGCGAACGTATCATTCCCGACGAGGAGGAGATTGCCTGGGACGAGCATCAGCCGCGCAGCTATTTCGACAACGGCCCGGGACTTTACGATGATGTCTATATGGACCTCACCTTCCTGGATGTGCTACATAAGAAAGGTCTGAATGCACCCGTCGGCGATTTCGCACAGGCCTTCGCACACGCGCCATACCCGCTATGGCATGCCAACCAGGCAGCACGCTACCATATCCTTCAAGGAGGAAAGGCACCCGATTCAGGAAACTGGCGCTGGAATCCTCATGCCGATGATATAGACTATCAGATAGAGGCCGACTATGCAGGCATCATCTGCCCCGGAATGCCCAATACAGCCAGCCGGATATCAGACAAGGTTGGTCACATCATGAACTATGGCGACGGATGGTACGGAGGCGTATTCGTGGGCGCTATGTATGCCTTGGCATACACCACAGACGACATACCCACGATCATCGAGAAGGCCCTAAGCGCCATCCCCCGCAAGAGCCGATTCTACCAGACCATTCGCGATGTCATTGACTGGCATGCACAGAACCCGGGCGACTGGAAACGGACCTGGCAGCTCACTCAGGACAAGTGGGGGCTGGAGGTCGGTTGTCCCGAAGGCGTCCTTGCCCCGCTCAACATCGATGCAAGCCTGAACAGCGCGTATATCGTAATCGGACTGCTTTACGGTCACGGAGACTTCGGCCGGACCATAGAGATAGCAACCCGGTGTGGCCAGGACTCGGATTGTAACCCCGCTTCAGCAGCAGGCATACTGGGGTGCATGACGGGTTTCAGCAATATACCTGCCAAATGGAGAGACCCCATCATCGAGGTCGAGGACAGACCTTTCCCCTATATGGGCATCTCGCTTCGGCAGGCTTGTCAGTACAGTATTGACCTTGCCACACAGATCATCCGCAAGGGAGGCGGACAAGTAGAAGCCGACAGAGTTACCATTCGCCAGCAGCAGCCAAGGGCCGTGCGCTTCGAGCAGAGTTTCCCCGGTATGGAGCCTGCCGAGGCCAGACAGGGCGGACTTCTGGGGCAGATCAGTCCCATCACCTTCAACGGCACGGGAATCGTGGTGAGCAACTATCTGGAGACATCACGCTCCGAATATGCAGCCCGGGTGGAAGTAATCCTCGACGGCAAGCCATACGCCACCGTTCAGTCGCCAGCTGATTTCCACGATCGCACAGCCGACCTCTGCTGGATCTACGGGCTCAGGGACGGGCAGCACACACTGGAGCTACGCTGGCTGAATCCCGCTGACGACGTGAAAGTACACCTCCATCGTATCGTCATCTATCGGAAGAAGGGAGCCAAGAACCCTAAGTCATGGGCATGGCTCGGTTTCCAGCGACCCTCCGGAGTGAACCCAGTCATCATGCCCGATACGACAAGCCGTTTCTTCTGTCCCATGCAAAGACAGTCAGCACCGTGGGAAGACAGCGATACATTCAATCCCGCAGCCACTCTCATAAACGGACAGATAGCACTACTCTATCGTGCCGAGGACAACTCAGCCACAGGCATCGGCAAGCGTACATCGCGCATCGGCTATGCCAGCAGTACAGACGGCCTTCACTTCCAGCGTCACGGTGCACCCGTTCTCTATCCCGGCGGTGACGAATGGACAGACCTCGACAGTCCCGGAGGTTGCGAAGACCCGCGCGTCTGCATGACCGAAGACGGACTCTACGTGATGACCTATACCAGCTGGAACCGTAAGCTGGCACGCCTGAGCATCGCTACCAGCCGCGACCTTGTCCACTGGCAGAAACACGGCCCTGCATTCGCACAATGCCGGAACGACGAGGCACGCAACGGATTCACCAAGTCGGGATCCATCGTCACCGAGATGAAGAACGGGCGTCAGGTGATAGCACGCATCAACGGCCGCTACTGGATGTACTGGGGAGAACAGTTCGTGAACCTGGCCACCAGCGAAGACCTCATCCACTGGGAACCGATATGCCGGAAGGAAGACGGCAAACTGCTCCACGTAATGGATGTGCGAAAGGGATGTTTCGACAGCGTACTTACCGAGTGTGGCCCTCCAGCCATCAAGACCAGCTGGGGGATCATCCTCTTCTACAACGGAAAGAACGGCAGTGGAGACAACGGCGATCCGCGTTATACGCCCAACTCCTATTGTGCGGGACAGGCACTTTTCTCGGCCGGTGACCCCACGAAGTACATCGACCGCCTGGACGAACCATTCTTCATTCCCGAGGCCGATTTCGAGAAGAGTGGCCAGTATCCGGCAGGAACCGTCTTCATAGAGGGTCTTGTACCCTTCGATGGCCGTTGGTACCTCTACTACGGCTGCGCAGACTCCAGGGTTGGCGTTGCTGTATATAATCCTGCGCAGTAAGCCTGATTGTACATCTTGTAAACTGACTGCATTTGCACACATCGTTTGAAACCTACAAATATACAGGCATAAAGTAGGAATGCAAGAATAATGCTTCTTGTCAAGAATTATTCCAATCTGACGACAAAAGCGATAGGAGGTATGAAACGCTCCCTGCCTATAGAAATATTTTTTCCTGGGCAGAGAATATTTTTTTCTAGGCATTCCGTAAATTTTTCCTGCCTAGGGCGTATATAAGGCAAAGTGCAAGGCTTTTGTCTGTTGTAAGAATTTTTCTTTCTTCATACTTTGTCGCAAAGATTTGATGTATCCTGAATGACAACCGAGATCTACGGGTAAAAAGGAGAATAATCTCACACAAGGCCTACAGGGTCGGGACGATTAGCTAGCTCAAAAGGGAGAATATGTCGACTCATAAGGGCGATTGAATCGACTCAATACGGAAAATGCCTCGGGGCGGATGGTTAGACGGCCCGGGGCATACAATTGTTTCCCACTAGCCGTCTGACCGTCCGCCCCGAGGCGTCTTAAAACAAAAAGTTACTATCGGATCGTTTGAGAAAATATTGGAGCCATGAAAGTTTACTTCTCGGCCTCGCTGATAAGCCAGCGAATGTACTCGTCAGAGATGTTATCGATTTTATTTTTGTCGTAGATGGTCAGCAACGTCACGTCTGCATCATTACCTACCAATATGGTTAACGTCAATACACGCGCACCGCCACTCTTGACCTTGCCCTTCGATTCGATAGACATGTGAATCTTGCGCACACCACCACCTAAGTCGCTGCCCTGAAAGGGATTCTCCATAAGTTCTCGCGGGAAAGAAATAAGATCAGTTTTCAGTGATTTATATTTCTTTGAAAGTCTTCGTACTCTCATCTCAAACTCATCGATAGTGGAAATCGTCACCTTCATGCTGTCTCTTCAGTTTCAAGCTCCTCCAGAAATTCGTCTAATGTTTTCAATCTCCGGCCCTCGCTTTTGGCGACCTTCACTTCGTCAAGCGCACGATACAGCGATTCCTTTACATATGC
>JAEEGL014607803.1_pt1 | contig 13021 bp, 15 predicted proteins | sample 9134231 | NCBI WGS metagenome assembly JAEEGL01 (sample SAMN16246548, study PRJNA631951) | gut metagenome | biome: gut microbiome; feature: rumen; material: fiber-attached | host: Bos | place: Iran: Karaj | collected 2018-10 | reverse complement strand
CAGCATATACATACTCTTCCGCCTTGTCCGCCAAGCGAAAACAACTGCAGAACATTTTCGATACCGCAACATGATCGAATTTTTCCGTTTCACCATGACAATAGTCAAATTCTTTTAGCAATACAAGCTTTGGGTGCTTGATCTCGTCAAGCTCCACATCGTACTGACGAACCTTAATTCTTTTCACTTTCTCCTCCATAAATAAAGCATAGAAACACACCATGCTGACACAAAATATAAATCAATGGAATCTTAGGCTGAAATGCCAGAATTTCGAACCGAAGGAACGACTTCGGGATAATTGAAGAGTACACCTTATTGTGTTGAATGTCAAGACAATAAAGAAATAATAAAAGCTCGGGGGCTATGCCTCGAGCCTGTTTGGAGTCTTATACTATTGCCACGGTTTTAAGTCATTAACCTCTGCTATAATACTTGGATCAATTTGATGCTTTTCCAAAACCAGCGTTACCTTCTTTAGACAATCCTCAAAGATCATGGTTTTATAATCTTTTTTCTCAGGAACTAAATCCTTGTTCGGATTACATTCGTATACAAATTTTCTAATCTTGTCAGCACCGTTATAAAACTGCACTTCCGTCAATTGACACTTTTTACTCTTCACTAACTCCAGTAAATCCTGAAGCAATTCCTCATTTACGCCTTTTCCCTTAAACGCTTTTGCGAACCCTAATGCCGTGCCAGACACAAGATATAAGCGTTTTGGTGCTGTTATGCACCTCACCGCATCAATCGCTCCAATGATCATCGCCTGATTTGCCGTTGCCCCAGGCAACTCCTTTTCAGCATATTTAATGTGACCATTGAAATCCAGCACATATCGGTAACATCCCGGGCATGACGGATTACTGCCTGATCCATTTATCCAAACGATAATTCCGTCAGCATACTGACTTCTTAGAGATTCCACGTCAGTATTTTCTTGGAGTTCGTTATAGTAATCAATCTCTCTTTCCGTAACCATAAGCACTTCTCCCCTAATGTGATCTTGTTAAATCGTGGTTCTAATCAGCTCTATCATCTCACACAATGCACACTTAAATGATGTAACGACAGCATTATCCAACGCCGGAAGGATATTCCTCAGATTTCTGCCACAGTCTTGACCATATCTTCCGATCTGCTGCACATATCCGTTTCGCCAACCCTCTTCATCGAAGTCCTCAAAGAGTTCGGAGCCTATGGCAAAAAACATGTGATGAATCTTGTGATTCATGAACGAACCGTCTTCCATAAGATATCTGTCAGTAAACGCCTTGGGAATGCAATACAAATCGTTGTCTAACAATCCTTCTAAATCCTCGGCAATTATTTCCCAATATGCATAGGAATCCTCGTCACTAATATTTTTTCTCTTTTCCTGAATACCCATATAATATATGTCATAACCCAAAACAAGGTATAGCACATATTCAAGCATTCTGCTTACGGAAGCCTTACAGAAATCATCCAACCGAACATTGTCCACGATTGTTTTCGCCTGTTTTAGTAAATCATTCATTTCCGTAATCTGATTTAGCGGCTTGATCTCCAATTTCCCGACTTCACTAAGGGTTCTGTACTGTCTTAAATCGATGTCTAGAAGTCTCTCTAGTTTTTCCTTGAGCTTTTCATCAACGCCATTTTTCCCTGTTTCCCAGTTAGAAACCGCCTGCTTGTCCACATATAGTTTGGCTGCGAGTTGTGCTTGAGTTAACCCCTTCATTTTTCTGGCTTGCTTGATCATTCTTCCCGTTTCTATGTTACTCATTTTCGTCACCTCCGGCTTGTTGACTAAATCATAACACTTACAAACGTAAAGATGCAATAAAGTATTTTGGCGAAAAAGTAAAGTTGCTCTCTTTACTTTTCATTCAATTGCAATCAATTCCAGTTGGTGACTCCATGTTCGACATTTGATATTTTTGTGCGTATATGGATCCAACTTCACCATCAAGAAAACCACGAAGCCAAAAAGCAACTGGGATATATGCCAAAATCTGACAGTATCTTAAGCCACAAATTGCAATGGATTAAGCAATAATAATCCAAAACAGGTTGACATCGCCCTGTTATCAGACTATAATTAGTCTAGAAATAGTTCTTGAAAGGAGGCAAACATCCATGGATAAAGATCTGGTTTTTTTGGATACCGTACTTTTACAACAAGATATGCGAGTTAGGCTCCCTAAATCGTTGTTGATAAACATTGATGGCGAACCAGGTAAAACCTATTTAGAAGTTTATTTCAATGCATTAACTAAAGAAATCGTTCTTAAGTGTAAAAAGGAAGAAAACAAATAATAAAGTCAAAGGAAGGATAAAAATGGATTACGTTACAGAAGAACCTTTCGATGCCGTGCATAAAGGAATCGATGTAAAAAAACTGCCCAAAGGGAAAAAATATAAGGTTGTGTCTCTATTTAGCGGTTGTGGCGGCCTGGATTTGGGTTTCCTAGGGGGGTTTAATTGTTTTGAAGGAGAAAACAAGATTAAGTTCGCCAAAAACCCTTTTCAAATTGTATGGGCTAATGATTTTCTTAAACCCGCATGTGATTCCTATACTAAGTATTTTGATCACAAAATAGTATATGGGGATATAACCAAAATTGATAAGAGTACTATACCAGTTGGAGATATTGTGATTGGCGGATTCCCTTGTCAAGATTTTTCTATTTCCGGCAAACAAGGTGGGTTAAGTACTGAACGTGGTAACTTATATCAGCAGATGCTCGAAGTGATTAGAATTCAACATCCCATAGCCTTTTTAGCCGAAAATGTAAAAAATATTTTAAGCCCAATGCTTGTTGACGAAAACGGCATACGGGCCATTGATAGAATTCGTGGTGATTTCGAATCTCTTGGATATAATGTTGAAGTGAATTTGGTTTATGCTCCCGATTACGGAATCCCTCAAAGAAGATGGAGAGTCTTCATTGTTGGTATACAAAAAGAGCTTGGCAAAACATTTAAAATGCCCAAAGCTCATCACCCATTTATGACATCGAAACAAGCAATTGACGATTTGTGGGGAAAAGAAAATGATCCATCAATCTTTAATCATAATCAGATGTCCTTGGCAAAGTTTAAGCCGCCAAAGAGAAATGGAAATCAAGGAAATTACCAGGTAAAAGCAGATCAGCCTTCGCAAACTATTCGTTCCGAGCACCATATGAATATTCAAGCACATTATAGGACATATAAAGAAGATGAACCTCAAAATCGAGATTATTGGAGAAGGTTAACGGTGAGGGAATGTGCAAGATTGCAAACTTTTCCAGATGATTTTTGGTTCTCTGGCACAAAAAGCGATGCATATAGAGTGGTCGGAAATGCTGTGCCCCCGATGCTTGGCTGGTATATGGCAAGGGCTTTATATGCAGCTTTGGAAGGCGCTGAATAGAAAAAAGGAAAAAGGGTGGCATTGCCACCCTTTTGATTAGTCATTGATCTCAGTTTCATTTTGATAGAATTCCCGGAGAAATTCATCTTTCATTGTTTGAAGAATTTGAGGAAAATACTTATCCGCATTTTTTTCTTCTAAGTATGATAGTATATTGCATAGTTCATCTTTATCAAGGTGATTAACAACAAGATCGTGGTTGAAGTTGTTCAAATTGAAATCGTGAACCAAATCCTTATACACAAGAACACGTTGCTTGCCAGGAACCTTTTTAATATCTTCTTCAAATTTCCTTTCGCTTAGTTTGGTTGTTACTTGATAAACTGCATTTTGGGCAACAAAATCAATACCGCCATCGTTAGAATATGTTGTAGAAAAGCGGTTGAGCGTAAAACCTAATGAATGCAGATAGGTGCTGAGGACAGAAAAACTTGATACCTCAAATGCCTGACCGCGCTTAACTGCCTCACGCGTGGTAAGCATATCGGTCACATATTGTTTTTGCTGGTCATGCGTTCCAAAATCAAGCAAGTTTTGTACTTCGTCAATGACTTGTTCTTGCAAATCTTGAAATGACCCCCAATGGTCATCAATCTGTCGGAGAATATCGGCATAATCATTATCAGTCATGCCAACCAAAAATTCAGGACGTATATAGAAGTTGTTATCGGTTTGAGTTATACCGTTTTCATCATGACCACATTGACGCAAAACATAATCTCGACGAAAAGTTGCAATGCCAAATTGATCATGTACAGCGTTAAACTTAACTTCAATCTCTGTTTTTGTCATGGTAGCATTTACACCATTTTGTCGATGATTGGCAATTAATATACGGCATGGAAGAATAACTGTCGGTTGATTCATCTTTGAAGATATATAATCTTGCAATAAAGGGTTAACCATAATGTTTCACCTCTGATTTTCATATAAAAAACCATATTAATGATACCATATAACAAACATTTTTTAAAGTGAAACATTGATTATTACCTAATAAAGCTCAGTTAGCCTGCAAGAATCTTCACTCTTTCGCAAGCAATGTCTCGGTTATCACCGAGACCGTTTTGCTTGTTGGATGGCGTTGCCCCCAATCCCCCAGGAACCTCACTTTCGTTCGGAGCTACGCATCACCGCAGGTGACGCTAAATGCAAAACTGCAAAAATGAAAAAAGCGGGAGATCGCGCCATTTTGTCCTTGGCGTAATCTCCCGTATTTCTATAAAACCTTGTTTTCTTTTTGCTTCTGTCTCTCTCGATTTTCCTCTTCCTCCCTGCGAAGGAATTGGTCAACATTGTACTTTGCCGTCTGGTAGTCCTTCATGTCCTCCTTGGCTTGCCGATACTCGGTGTAGGTTTTCTTTTTCTCCGAAAGGATTCTTTCGTACTCTTCGTTCAGCTCACGGATTTTAGGAATCGGGCCATCCATTTTTGAAAAAGCGTCCTTAGCTGCCTTGTGCAGCGTTATCTCCTCTCGGTGATCTTCAAAGAACTTTTTTGAATAACCGCTCCTCTTATACTCGGCATATACGTCATGGGTCTTGGAGTAATTGATGATGTGTTTTTTCAAGGTTGCAATCTGTACCAAACGCTCTTCGAGTTCCTTTTGCCTTTTCGTGATTTCTCCGAATCGATCGGATGCTGCTTTTGCCTTCTCCACGAGTTTTTCGTAATCCCTAAGATCATGCTCTTCCAGAAAAAGGAGCGTTTGCGCCATCTGCTTCACGTTGTGTACTTTTGCCCAACGCTCATATCCGGGGCCTTTGCCTTTTGCGATCATCGCCTGAATGTCGAGAAGCATGTCCAGCTTCTGATTTGGCTTGGTCTCTCCCTTAAAGACTGCCTCGAGATCCTCCTCACGATACCCCTCGCCTAGTGATCGGAATCGTACAAACCTCTCCTGCACATCCCGTCTTATCGCCGTATGTTTTCCTCTCTTGACCTCGTAACCCATCTGCTCCAAATAGCGAAGCAATTCTTCAAAACTTTTCGGATTCTTTCCAAGGCAAAAGTCAATGTCTTCTCGAATTTGTTCCCTTATGCTCTTTCTTTTGGGATACTCCGTTCGCTTTGACTGCTCGCTTGGCTTTCTTGGTTTAATAATGGATAATCCGTGTTCCAAACAGACAAGGTCACTAATCTTCTGCAGTACAAAGCTGCTGAGAAAGAAGTTTTTGAATTTCCTGTCACAATCAAGATTTGTGGAATTATAGATGATGTGATTGTGTACGTGAGCTCTGTCCACGTGCGTTGCAACGATAAAAGCATGGTTCCCTTTCGTCCACCGCATCGCCGTTTCGTATCCAATGCGGTTTGCCTCCTCCGGCGTAACCTCGCCTGGCTTGAAGGACTGCCTGATCTGGTAGGCGAGAATGTCACCCTTGATGACTCTTTGCGTTTTTTGATAATACAGTCTTTTCGAATCAGCGAACATTCCGTCAACCATGTCGGGATTACACGCGTAGCTGCTGACCAGCTCCTTGTCGTTTGTCTTCTCTCCGTTTTCCGCATAATCCACTCTGTCCTTGATGGTCTGCTGAATGGATTTTCCCTTGTTTTGATGCATCGGAATCAGTCTGGTCGCAGCCATTTATGCTCACCTCTTTTCTATCCTATAGTTGCCAGGCGCTTTGAAATCGCATTAACCTCCGAAAGGATTCTTTCCTGCTGCGTCTGGATCTCCTTGATGTCCTCCAGGTAAATGCTTCCTGTTTCGTTTGCGCGCTTGGCATACTGATTGATGTTGTTTGCGTTGATGCGAAGGAGCCGAGCCACCTCGTTCAAGTCGCTTAGATCGAGCAGGATGACCATTCCGTCAATCGCCATTTTGCGAACGTAACCTGACATGTTAACGATGCCGACTTCCTTCATTCTCTTTCTGATAAGTTCCCGATCACCTGGCTTTAGCCTCACTCGGATATAATCCGTGTACTCCTTCACCTCAGTCACTCTCCCTTATCTCTTCTTTGCGAATTCCAGTGCAAACCTTGCCTGCCCACTGTCATCCGTTGCTAGAACGATCGTTGCATCGAAGGTCTTTCCAGTTTTCACTGACCTGCACTTTCGAAGGTTTGCCTTTCCGCTTCGAAGGAGCTCCTCCGCGATCTGCTTGGTCAGCTTTTTCGATAAGGAATCAAAGAACCGGTTCTCCTTCCAGAGCGCAAACTTGCACTCACCGTTCGAGCAAAAATACCCCTTTGATTTCTCTTCGACGGCCTTTCCGCAGCGCGGGCATTTTCCCACTGGCGCGTAAACCGGCTTCATCAAAACCTCCGCGTCGGGGATGATTTCATAGGTTTCTATCAGCTCCCTGATCATGCCTTCGATCTCACCCATGAACTGCGCCGAGTCGTAGGATTCCTTCTCAATCTCCAAAAGCTTTTTCTCCCATTGCGCCGTCATGGAGGCCGACTGGATCTCCTCTGGAATGACGGTGATCAATGCTTCGCCCTTGTGCGTCGGTACGAGGTACTTCGTCTTTTTGTCGCCTCGCCTTTCGATGAAGCCGATGCGTACGAGCTTTTCTATGATACCTGCCCTTGTCGCCGGAGTGCCCAATCCTTTACGCTCTGCTTCGTCAGGTATTTCATCACTACCCGCTTTTTCCATCGCGGAAAGGAGCGTGTCCTCGGTGTAGGATTTGGGCGGCGTAGTTTTGCCCGCCTTAATGCTTCCGTTCGCAATCTGCAACTCCGCTCCAGGCTTCTCGTTACCAGTCAGCGCAAGTCTCTCTTCCTTGTCGTCCATCGACTTATCCGTTTCTCCCGTCACGCTCTTCCATCCGGGATTTAAGATCGTCCTTCCTTTCGCGGAAAACGTTTCGCCAGCGCATTCGGCTTCCAGTACCGCTTCGGCATATGCGCAGGGGCTCGAAATTGCCTCAAGGAGCCTTCCTGAGATCAGCTTAAGTATTTCCCTCTCTCCCGTCGGAAGTTCGCTTAAATTGGCTTTATCCGAAGAATTCGTGGGTATGATCGCATGGTGATCCGTAACCTTCTTTCCATTGATGACGGCTTGAAGATTCTGAACCTTTGTAGGTTGCAGGCCGCAAAGCTTTGATGCCTTTATGACGAGGGAAGGCAAGGTCTCCTCCATGTCTTCGGTAAGGAATCTCGAATCCGTTCTCGGATAGGAAACAAGCTTTTTCTCGTACAGCGCCTGCGTGTAATCAAGAGTCTGCTGCGCGGTGTAACCAAGCTTTCGGTTTGCCTCCCTCTGCAGGCTCGTCAGGTCAAAGAGCGCTGGAGCCTTCTCCTGCTTTTCCTTTTTCTCTGCCTTCGTAATGACGAGCTTTCCGCTTGCAAGGCACTTATCCAAAAGTGCCTTCGCTTCGGCTTCATCCTTGAACTTTTGGCTTGAAAGGATCCCGCTTGGTGTCTCCAAAAGGATGGCGTAAGTGTCCTCCACCTTGAATGCTCTGATCTGTGCTTCCCTCTCTACGGCAAGTGCAAGCGTCGGGGTCATGACCCTTCCCACATTCAGGGTCTGACCGTAGGCGGTTGAAAAAAACCTCGTGGCGTTAATGCCTACTACCCAGTCCGCACGCTCCCTGCAGAGCGCCGCCTCGTAGAGCTTGTCGTACTCGGATCCGTCCGCCAGATTTTCAAATCCCTTCTGAATTGCTTCATCCTCGAGGGACGATATCCAGAGGCGTTTCATCGGCTTTTTGCAGCCTGCCTTTTCATAAACCAGTCGAAAGATCAGCTCTCCTTCGCGTCCTGCATCGCATGCGTTGACAACGCAGCTTACATCCTCCCTGCGCATCAGTTCGCGCAAAACTTCGTACTGCTTCTTTGTTCCATCCGTCACCTGATACTCCCAGTCCTCGGGAAAGATCGGAAGGTCTTCCTTTCTCCACTTTTCATACTTTCCGTCGTAATGCTCCGGCTCTGCCAGCTCCACCAAATGTCCCACGCACCAACTGACGACATAACCGTTGCCCTCCAAAAATCCGTCCTTCCTGCCCGTGCATCCAAGAACCTTGGCGATGGATTGCGCAACGGAAGGTTTCTCGGCAATCACAAGATTAAACTTCATAATGCAACAGCTCCTCCCTTTCCTTATCCGGATTGGTAACCGGGCCAAAGGCTTCTTCGAACCACTCCTCATCTTCGCGCATGATTCGGATCGCCGTTCTCAGTTTTTCCTTAAGCTTCTCTACCAACGGAACGTAGCGCTTTTCTGATAAATCCTTGGAATAAAAATATCCCACCGTAAATCCAAGTACTCCTGCATTCAAAATTCTAAATATCGTTTCCATCCGTTTTTTCTCCTTTTTGATCGATGAAGCGCCCCGGCATTTACCGAGGCGCCTCTCATTAAATTGCTTCCTGAAGGTCCTTCTTGGGTACCTTCTTAGGTTCTTTCTTTGCTGCGGATTTCTCCGCTTTTGCCTTTGGGCTCTTGAGCTTGTCCTTCACGGATTCCTTCTTGCGACTCTTCTCGCCCTTCGGGAATTCCACCGGCGGCTCGATTCGGATCTGCGCGCCTGCCGGATCAGCGAAAGGGAGCTCGTCCGCATGCTCCTGCGCAAACTTCTCGATCTCCATGAACTGTTCCTTATCCTTCCCGATCAGGTGATCATCGATCTTCGTGATCAGATCGGATGCCGCGCGGCGGATCGTGTCAAGCGATGCCTTAAGTTCAGGCACCTCCTTGCCCTCTGACCAGGTTGCCACATAAGCGAAGGAATAGTCCGAAGTGTCAATGCCGTAGTGCTGACATACCACGTACGCCACGGATTCCGCTTCCACTTCCTTTTGCGCCCTGGATTTCTTGTCCGCGTTTTTGTCCATGGCCTCCCTGGAATGAAGTGCCTGATGGGATGCCTCGTGAAGCAGCGTCTTTACGGTCTGCGCCTCACTCATTCCCTCCTGAACGACGATGCGGTTTTCTTCCAGATGGAAGTATCCCTTCGCGCCGGAATCGATCTGTTCGAATGCGATGGGAACGGGTACCGCTTCCTTGATCGCGTCCATGAGCTTTCCGTATCCGTCAACGCTTCCCGCCAGTTCGTTCACGCCAAGCTGCGGCAGAGGCTCACCCTCCGTCTGGCTTACGTCAAATGTGCTGACGGGCTTAAAGGCGTTGACAGTCACCTCGACCTTCTCCCTTACGGGCTCGCCGTCCTTGTCTCGAATGACGTTACCGGACGCATCCTTCTTTTCTTGCTCCTTTTCCAATTTGTAAGGCGCCGGTGCAAGAATGCGAATGCCCTTCTCGCCTTTTTTCACGAACCTGTTTACGTCCTTCCAGCCCGTGAAGGACTGGCACAGCGTCGCGTCAGGACGCTGTAGCATGATCAGGAGCTGATTGTTCACCGAATAGCGCGGAAGCTTTGCACAGAAGTTCAGGTAATCCTTGTACTTCTCAGTCGTAAAGACTGCCTTCACGCCCTGCTCCAGCTTCTTTCCGATCTCTTCCATCTCGGCCTTTCGCGCCTCGGCTGCGGCCTTTGGATCAAATGCGTTCTTATCCTTCTCGTACACCTTACTTTCCTCCTTCCGTCTTCTTGCCTGCCTTTGCGGTCTCATCCTTCAACTGCTTAAGGCGCTCCTTTACGGAGCCCTTCGTTTGCTTCTTTGCGTCCAGCGCCTTGATGCCTTCCGCGTATGCCATAAGTCTGCTTTTCCTTGCCATCTTACCTCTCCTCCTTTTCATCGTTTGGGAATATGTCTGCCTCGTCCGGCAGGTTTACGTTTTCGATTCCTTCAAAGTAATCCGCGTCGGGATCAGGTCCCTTCTTGACCGCGGGCTTGCCCTTCTTTTTCTTTTTCAGCGCAAGCACCAGTGCGCCGCCGATCAGTGCGATGCCGCCGATTGCGGGAAGCATGGGATTTACGTTCATGCCTTCCGTCTTGTCGTCGCCTTCCTTAAGGGGCGGGAACTGGATGAGTCCGGGCTTTTCCTCTTCCTTTTCCTCAGGCTTTGGACTGGCCTCACCCGCCTCGTCCTCCTTGGCTTCCTTTGCCTCTTCGTACTGCTTCACCGCGTCGTCGTCCATGAGGGCCAGAAGGTCCGCCTCGTCAACCTTGTTCAGGAAGTGCACGGTCTCCGTCCCCTTGTCGTCGCGGTCAATGATGATATAGAAATACTGACCTGACTTGGTCATCAGGGTGATGAACTGCTTCCCGCCGCCTTCCGGTGCACCGTAATCGTCAACAAGCTCCATGTTTCCTTCCGGAGTGATGGGGCCAAAGGATTCCTCCGATTCCCCACCTTCGGGATTCGCCTTCTCTTCGATGATCACTGGCTCCGCTACCTGACAATAGGTATAATCATAGCTGCATGGCACGCAGGACGCGTTTACGTGCCCTTCCGTGCACTTTTCGTCGCAGGTGCAGACAATTACCTCCTCCGGTGCCGCAAGGGCCCTGACGGGCGATAACGCGGTCAAAAAGGCAACCGCAACGATTGTGATCGATCCGTTCATAACGTTAAGCTTCATCTTCCGCATCCTCCTCGTCAAAATCTCCGTCAAGGTCGCCATCTTCAGAATTGACGACCTTAACCTTTCCGCGCTTTCCAGCGCCTCTTCCCTTCGCATTCATCAACTCCGCGATCTTTCCCGCCTGGATCAGGTCAAGCATGGTGCCAATCTCCTCGGGAGAGAGCTTCATCGCGGTTACGTCGGAGAGAATCCTTACGTTCTCCGCTTCGCGCAGCTTCGCCTCCTTCGCCCTGACCTGTTCCTGCATGGCCGCGATCTTTTCCTTGTCCTTTTTGATCTCGTCGCGCATGCGCTCCAGCTTTTCATAATTCCTTTCCATCTTTCTTTCCTCCGCTTGTTATTTTCCAAATATCTCAGGCTTGTTACCCTTTGTCTGAAGGAGCAGGTCGTACCGAAAGAGCTGCTGTTCGCTTAGCCCCATGCTCCTTACGTAATCGTCAATGCTCCGTCCCGTAAGCTTTGCCGTCAGGATCTTGCACTGGTACTGCTCCTCTTCCTGATAGGACTCGTAGGACTGATACTCCTCCGTAACCGTGTAGGTGTACGGCACGAGCATGAAGCCCTGCCACTTAAATCCCACCTTTGTTACCTCGCGCGTCCTCGTCACGAAATGCCACTTTGTCACGGTCCTTGTTCTGGTCTCCGTGGACTCGGTCGTCGTAAACTCGTACTGCGCGTCCAAAATGGTCTGCAGGTAGGCCTTTACGCCCCTTTCCGTATAGGACTCGTAGACCACCGTAAGAAGCGCCGCAAGTTCAAACGGATCGTGCGAGATCGTCGCGATGGACTTTCGGTACTCATCGTAGCCCTTGTGACTTTTCTCAAGCTGATCCATCTTCTTTTGCAACTCCTGCTCCAGCTTTTTGTAGTCCTTCTCAACGGCCTTGATCGCGCCGTCGCCTGCCGTAAAGCAGGAAGTCAGCACCGCGTCGTCACCGCCCGTCAGCATCAGGCCGCAGGCGCTAAAGGAGCTCGTCACGATAAGAACCACGACAAGGGCTAGTCCTCCCAAAATGACCGGGAGGGGATTTTCGCTGATGTAGGCCGTGATTGCTTCGCCAGTCTTACTGGTTAGTGCCTCCAATCTTTCTCCAATCCCCTTGTACAGGCCCGCGGAAGAGGCAGCCTTCGCCTCGCCCTCGCGCTTCATGATCTCCTTTTGCGTCCTGCGCTTTTGCATCTCCTTGGAGAACTTATTGCTTGCCTCAGAGAGCTCTTCCGCACCCGTCCCGAAAGCGTCCACGGCAAGATCGATGACCTCTTCGGCCACGCTCTTTTCCTCTTCCTCGTCCGAAGGCCGGTTTTGATTTCCCTGCTCCTGCGGCTTTTGCCTGGGCTTTCCTAAGGAGCCCCTCTTGGGACGGCTTCGAAGCTTCGTCCTCTCCCCCGCCCGCTTTCTTCCTTCCCTTGGTTTGTTTTTCACTTTTCAGGCTCCTTTCCGGCCTCGCGTTCACCTGCAGGCTCCGCTCGTTCCTTCGCCTCTTCCTTTGCAATCTCCAGCCTCTCGGACAGGCGCGTCGTCATGATGCGATAGAGCTCGATGTCGGTAGGGAACCTGTCAACGAACGGCAATATAACGTTGCCGTAAAAAATCAGCCCTTCGCCCGCTCCCGAATGCGTTACGTACGAGAGCTGGTAAGGACTGATGTTGAGTTGCTTTGCCAGGATCTGCCGATCCCCGACCGCCTGATTCAGCATGTAGATAAAGTCCGAGTTTTCGAAGATGTTCTCAACCTCCTTTGAGGACAGGAGGTCCTTTACGTTCTGCGTGATGCCCGTGGGAATGCCACCCCACTTACGGAATCTCTTCCAGATCTCCACCGTGTAGGCTGCCGTCTGATCCTCGCGAAGCAAAAGGTGCATCTCGTCCATGTAATAGCGCGTGGACCTTCCAAGGGAGCGGTTTTCCGTAACGCGTCCCCAGACCTGGTCCTGCACCACCAGCATGCCTATCTTTTTGAGTTGCTTTCCAAGGTCCTTGATGTCGTAGCAGACAAGCCTGTTCGTCACGTTCACGTTCGTCCTGTGGTTAAAGACGTTCAGCGATCCCGTTACGTAAATCTCCAAGGCGGTTGCCACGTGCATGGCCTCCTCTTCCCTCTGTTTGAAGAGCTCGTTGTAGGGGTCCTCCAATAGGGGCATTTTTTTGGGTCATGCATCCTCTAAGT
>JAEEGL011707867.1_pt1 | contig 13021 bp, 5 predicted proteins | sample 9134231 | NCBI WGS metagenome assembly JAEEGL01 (sample SAMN16246548, study PRJNA631951) | gut metagenome | biome: gut microbiome; feature: rumen; material: fiber-attached | host: Bos | place: Iran: Karaj | collected 2018-10 | reverse complement strand
GGCAGACTTTCTGCACTTTGCAGACTTGTCGCAAAACATGGGGGAGATATATACGCAACAGGCGGTACTTGGCTGTAATGCTGAGTGCCGCTTCTTTGTGCTTGTCGGTCGCCGAACTGCGGTTCGTCCAACGGCTCAAAAGGAAAAACAACGAAAACAATTTTTGACAATAGGTGAATGCGCACACGCGCAAACCGAAATACAAAATATAACAAACAATATCGAAGAAGGTATTAGTATTATTTTAATTAACAATCTTAATTATTCATTAACGCACATGCAAACGCGTAATTTTCTTTATGTCTTGTGCCTGTGGAGCTTGCTCCCGGCGCATCTGTGTGCCCAAACGCTGACGGCGGAACGGCACGTCCCTCAAACAACAGACAGTCTGTTGGCGTACAAAGTGGCGTATTTCGCGCCTACTGACACCGGCCGTAATTGCGTTTGGAACTTCTCCGACCTCTCGACCGACAGCGCCGAAGTGATCAACGTCGATTATTATGCGGCGCAGGAAGACGACTCCACGCGTGTCGGCCTGCATCGTGAGCATGCCAATTACTATTATCACATCGCGGGCGACACCTTGTGGCTGACTGGCTATGAGACCTCGCGTGCCTACATGCGCTATGCGCCACAGATTCCCCAATTGCGTTTTCCCTTCGCTTACGGCGATACGCTCTGCGGTGCTTTTGTGGGCCAAGGCCAATACTGCCACATGACTCCGCTGAACACCGAAGGAACGATTCGTGTGCATGTGGATGGTACAGGCCAACTGATTACGCCGGACGATACGATACAGAAGGCACTGCGTGTGCGTAGTCAAATGCAATACAGCGAGAAAATGCACCCGTTGAACAGCGTGCAGGAAGAGCGATTGGCTTGGTACTCACCGTATTGCCGCTATCCGTTGTTGGAGAGTGTGACCGTGCAAACGATCAAGAAGAACGACACCGTTTCGTTCCGTTCGACGTATTATTATCCGCAGGAACAGGACGAGGAACTGCGCAAACGCGACCAAGAGGAAGAGTTGGCGAATGCGGCTATGGATAGCCTGGTTTCGAATATTCGTTTTATGCCGAATCCGGTGTATAACGATGTGCAAATCAAGTATGAACTGGCTCGTTCGGCTAAGGTGTATATCTCGCTGCACTATAACGGCGGTTTGACCACCTATCAGTCGCCGCTACGTCAAGAGACGGAGGGCGAGCACACGGTGGAAGTGAACATGTCCGGCATGCCGGTTGGCTCGTATGTGGTCTATATCCACGCCGATGACATCGTTGTTTCCGGAAGTTTAATCAAGTTATAATCAAGAAGATATGAAATCTATACAAAAACTCCTTATATTGTTACTTTTGAACGTAGGCACTACGCTTGCTTATGCCGATGACGGAAGCCTTGCACAGGGTGATGTCTATGACTATAACACTATGGTATCAGCCCAAGTAACTGACATGTTCCGTTACGGAGAGTTTGAAACTTCTCTTTTCACGGGCAGAATGCAGCAGACAATCCCTATTTATACATTGGATGATCCGGATTTCAAGATGAATATTGCTTTGCACTACAACGCCGAAGGCTTCAAACCGCGCAAACACTCCGGCTATGTCGGCTACAATTGGTTTTTGGAAGCCGGTGGTTGTATCACCCGTGAAGTTAAAAATTATCCTGATGAAATCTATGGTAAAAAGGCCGGCGATGCATATGAGCGAGGTACAGAAGGTATGTATCATTTTATTGCCAGCAAACGATCCGGTTGGAATAGAAGCAAAGATGAGATTTTTGAACTTCCTAACGCGACTCAAGCATGTTCTATGAGTGGCGGAGAAACATGGCATAGTGTCTGTGATTTATGTGATTATAAGTATTATACAGAGTATTCACCGGATATATTCCATTTTAATTTTCTTGGATACAGCGGGTCGTTTATGATTAATAACGCCGGTAAAGCTCAGGTTATTAGTGGAGATTATGTGGAGGTGAATTTGTCAGGAATCCTTGCGGATTGGAATCCTATTACTCCAGGTCAATACCCTGCTTATCCGACAACAGAGAATTCTACAATTACCATTAAAACTATTGACGGTTACACATATGTGTTTGGCGGAGATTTGTCCAAATTGGAGTATTCTGTAAGTACGTGGAGCAAAAACGAGTTTGTTGCCATGAGTTCGAAAGGGCATTTTCAGGAAGTAAACCCTCCTACTATTAACACTTGGTATTTGTCTAAGATTTCGGCTCCCAATGGCCGTTCAGTTACATATTATTACAAACCATTTGGTATTTGTCATAACGAATTACCCGTTGGAGAAGATTATTGTTGGCAGTATCTTATGACAGAAAATGGTCGTAAATGGGTAGAGATTAAACCGCAAGATAGTCCTCTTTGGGTTTTCAATGAGTATTTTGATCGCTATGGCTATTATTATACTGAGCAAGCAAAAATATGTGACGAAGCCGAGAATGAACGTCATGCACTTCCTACTCAAGAAGAGTGGACGGAACTCACAAAATTCTACAATTTCATGAAGCCTCCGTACTATTTTTTCAATGCGTTATATTGGCGTTCAATGATTAAAACATGTATTCTTGATTCTATTGTCGTATCCGGTCAACAACCATTGAAGATTGTTTTTGACAATTCGCAGGAGACATATGCGATGTACAACGATAGCAGGTATGGGAGCAATAGCAAAAGAAACTATCAGTTGGATGCTGTGCGCGTCATTTCTTCGAACAAGGTAGTTAAAACTGCTAAATTGTCATACGATTACAATAATGGCGATTCAGGAAGTTCTTTCAATTGGCGCTTCTTAAGATCTGCACATATTAGTGGAATCGGAACATACAAAATGGAATATGAGAAGGATGGGTATTCTTTCCCTAATTTGTATGATAATTCGGGAGGTGGTAACACGGATTATAATCCAGAGACCGGAACGTCCAGAGAAGTGGATGATTATGGTTATTATGTGGGGACATTCAACTTGGCCATGTTACGAAAAATGACATATCCCACCGGAGGATACCAGACATACGAATACAAAAAATACAAATATGATAAAAAGAGGAAATACTCTATAGTTGGAGACTCATATCTCGAAATGAATACGGTCAACGAAACCGGTACAAAATGCGGTGTATGCATAAGTTCTGTCAAGACATTTGATGAGAATGGGCAAGATGTTGAAACCAAGACATATTCATACGAGGATGGTGTCTTTTTTGACGATTGGAAAGTTTACGGCCTTGTCTATAAATTCCCTCCAGCCAAATACGTTTCTGCAATTGCAAACAATGGATATGACATGTGGTCCAAAGATGGATGGCCGGTGCGAAACGATGCCGGTTACAATTTGTTGGATTCGCATATCGGATATGGTAAAGTAATAGAAACAGTCAAAAATTCTCAAGGCACATTCAAGACTGTTTATAAGTTTGATATGGGTACGGATTCATATTCTTCACGCAACGATAATAACTTTAGAGGAACATATCTCGACGATAAATACGGATATGGAGTGCTGATGGGTGTGATGTTTAACAACATTAATCTTCGCAAGTGGGGTAAACTGGTTTCTGTTGAGAACTATGACTCTATCAATAATTTGTTGAAATCAACAAGCTGTGAGTATAATAACATACCGAGTAAATCATCTAATTTTATCCACGATGATGTAATTAATGGTGGTACTATTGCAAGAGCTCCGCAAAAAGGAGGACTATCCGGCAACAGCGTCCTCTCGCAATTCTCATCCAATAGAATATGTACGGATACTATTATCACTTTTATTCGTTTCCTTGATACAGAAATATCCCGTAAACTATTCGTCTATTCGGATGTACTTACTAAAAAGGTAGTTAATGAAGAAGGTTTGTCTACAACCATAAGCTATTCGTATGATAAGAAATTGCGCGTTACTAAAGAAACGACAAAGGATAGTCGTGATATGGAGCATTTTACCAAATATACGTATCCGGACAAAATCACCAAGGCGGCCACTCAATCCACCCAACCGGCATTGTCTATGTTAGTTGGAACCAACCGTATCAACACACCGGTGGAGACTCTTTCCGGTTACGTTGCAGCAGGTCGCGAAAGAATCACTAATGGAACTATCAATTTGTATGCAAAAGAATATACAGGAAGTGGCTTTAATATATATCTAAACAAAACTCTTTCGCTTACTATGACTGAACCTATCACGAACTATCAACCGATGCAACTCAGTGGTAGTGATGTAACATACGACAATCGTTACAAACTGGATGCGGAATACAAGTTCAATCAACAAGGCCGTCTCACATCTATCAAACCGTTTGGTCAGATGGAAACGACCTATTCGTGGAATGGTATTTATCCTACGACTAAAACTACAGGCGACCAAACATGGAAATATTCCTTCATTCCGCATGTTGGCGTGAAAGAAATAGTAGACCCACGCGGTATTATAACGAGATACGAATACGACAACGCCGGCCGTCTGATTAAGGAATCGCAAGTCATTGACGGCAAGGAGCAAATCCTGAATGTTTATCAGTATCACATCATAACCGAGTAAACACAATGAAAACAAACAAAATAATATTGAGCCTGTTGTTGGCTTTGCTTTGTCCGGTAATATTGCGGGCAGGCGATTATGTCATCATCAATCAAGTGATGTATGATACTCCATTGGCGGAAGAAGCCGGTATGCAAGGTTGTTTCGATGGAGAATTCTTTGAATTGTACAACGGAGGTATAGAAAAGGTCTCTTTGCAGAATTGGTCTATTCATAGCCTAAGCGGAAAGAGTACAAGAGAGGTCTATACAATACCCGATGTTACTATTCCAGCCGGAGGCTACTTGATTTTTGCAAGCCGTTATGAGCAAGGAGATAACTTCGCGATGCTTGACTTTTACCAAATAAGTGTTCGAAAACTTCCAACTATTCGCTATTACAGTAACTTGATTTTGTCCAATAAGAAAGAGACGCTCCTTCTTATTAACGCTCAGAAAGATACAGTGGACAGAGTCGTATTCGGTTCACAAACAAATTTGAAAGCAAGCAATTCTCAAGGCACATTGGGTAATGACTGCTATAGTATACACAGAACAGGGCTGGAGTTGGACGAGCAAGGAAAGATCGCTCCTTCCAAGTCGCAATGGAAGACTGACAAAGTGTCTTTCAGCGAGAGTCTGTTGTCCAATCCGATGTTCGGCACGCAAACTGTTTTCAGTTTCAAACCGTCAACGAGTTCAGCAACTTCCGCTAAAGACAATAACTATATTCTGTCTGTCATGCCTTTGGATGAGACAGGTAAGATTAATGTTACATCAAATGGCATCTCCGTTGATAGAGACATTCGCACGAACACCGCTATCCAATACTATGATGCCCTTGGTCGCCCAAATGAGTTGATTGCTGTTGGCATAACGCCAACTAAAAAAGACTTGGTTTCCACAATCACCTATAGTGGTTTGCATCGCGCAACAGAACAATATCTGCCGATGCCAATGGACACGAAAGGTACATATACAGATATCGCTACAGCGCAGCAAGAAGCGAAATCGTATTTCGGAGACAACCGCCCATTCACAGAGAGTTTATATGAAAACTCGGCATTGGAACGCGTCATTGGGCAAAAGAGACCCGGAACATCATATGAAAGCCATCCTTCGTCCTGTTCGTACTCGACGAATACAGAGACGAATATTCGCATCTATACAGTGAATGGGGATAAACTGAAAGTAGATGGCAATTATGCTGCTCATTCTCTGTACAAAACGACAACAAAAGATGAAGACGGTAAAGGCGAAGTGATAACCTTTACAGATAAATTAGGGCGTAAGATTATGGAAGAGCGTTCCGGCAGCAGAACCTATTACGTGTATGACGATTTAAGTCGTTTGCGCTTTGTTATACCCAACTTGCAAAGTGGCAAACTGACCAGCGGAGAATTCGATTTGAGCAACTCAACGCTTAAAAACACCGCTTATTGCTATCAATACGATGCTCGTGGTAATATGATTTACAAGCGTTTGCCGGGATGCGAACAGCAGTATATGGTATATGACATGATGGGCCAATTGATTCTCAAACAAGACGGCAACCAACGTATCAAAAAACAATGGTTGTTGTATTCCTATGACAATTTAGGTCGCAACACCTACACAGCTGAGATTACTATGCAGGCTGATTGGCAAAACCTGGTCGCTAAGTTCGCAAACGAATGGCAAGTAGGAGACAAAGCACTGTCTGTTCTTGGATTATCCAAATCCGCGACTCCAATGCTGATGGAGAACTTTTACGACAATTACGATTTCTCGGAAGCAGACGAACTGAAATTCACTGACGGCTATAAAGTACCTTATGCCAACACAACAGGCCTATTGACGGGAACACGTGTTTATAACTTGTCTGAAGATGGCTACACCACCACCGTTTATCACAATCCGACAACATCCGGTTCGACCTCTACGACTTATCTCAATCAGTCAGAAATCGGTTACACCACAACGGCATATTATTATGACGCCCAAGGGCGCGTTGTGCAATCACGTAGCCGACGTTCTCCTGACAATTACGAGACAATAACGAGTACAAAGTACAATTTTGATGGCTCTGTGGCAGAAACAAAAACTATTCAAGGCAGTGGAACTGACCAAGTGACAGAGCACTACAAGTATTCGTACGACCATGCCGGACGTGCCAAGGAAGTGCGATATAAGTTTAATAACAACGAAGAGATACTTTTGTCGGAATTTTCCTATGACGAACAAGGTCGTTTGGTACGAAATTTGTTGTACAAAAAAGGAGAAGGAAATAACTATTCGGACTCCATCAAATATTCGTACGACATGCGCAACATGCTGACATCGACAAGAAGCAAGGATTTTTCGGAGAGTTTGTCCTATGCAGACAATCTCCCGACTATTGGAGGAACAAAAGCGACAGCTTGCTACAATGGTAATATTGCCGCTTCTGCCGTTTCGCAGTCCTATCGCACGCTTCTTTCGGCTTGTGATTATGATTCGCAAAATCGTCTCCTAAACATGACGTATGGCGGGTCTATGGGCACAGGAAAAGAGTCGTTTGTATACGATGAGGCAGGTAATATTCTTTCTTTGACAAGGCTGAATTCCGGTCAACCGATGGATAACTTGAGTTATTACTATGGCAACGAAGGAAACCGACTTTTGTCTATTCAAGATAGAGGAAGGGATGCTGATCGACAAAATTGTATTGAGTATCATGATTATTCCGCGAACCCCAACGAAATGCTTTATGACTACAACGGCAATCTTTTAAAGGATCCGGACCGTAGCATATGGAAGATGGAATACAACATTTTGAATCTGCCAACCTATATTGAGTTTATGAATGGGGAGAGAATTTTTAACTATTACGATGCGGCTGGACAAAAATACAAGTCCATTACGCTTTCTATTCCACAGACAATAGGTCATCCAAGTCCTAGTGTGCTAAATCATTTATTTGACGTAGATTCGGTTGATTATCATGAAGTTGCGTATAATGGGAATGTAGAAGTTCATTCCAAAAGAATAGGCAAAGTAACGACCACTTCCACAACAATCCACAACTCCACCGGTTATAACAAAGATGGTATATACTATCATTTTGTCAAAGACCATCTAGGCAGCAACTGCGTAGTAGTCAAGTCTGCGACAGGTGAGGTCGTGCAGAGTACGGCTTATTATGCTTCCGGTGTTCCGATGCCTTCGAATTTTATGAATGATGACCGCGGTGTGCAACCATACCTCTACAACGGCAAAGAGTTTGTAGAAACTCCGTCTAACGAATACAATGTTTATGACTACGGTTTCCGCGGATACTATGCCACTATCGGCCGCTTCACCAGTATGGACCCGTTGTGCGAGAAGTACTATCATATCTCTCCATACGCCTACTGCGCAAATAACCCAATAATATATATCGATCCAGATGGCTGTGCATGGTATCTGCCGAATGGATACCCAGCCCCTAACACTGTGAATGCGCAAAAGAGAAGTGGCGAACAACTACCTCTCCAATGGACAGACTGCAAGAGTCAGGAAGAAATGGATAAAGCGGGAATTGAAGGCGTTTATTATGGTGAAAGTGTGGTCATATTTAATGGCTACAAAGATGAACATTTCGGTACAGTAAATGGCAAAGGAAAATATCTAGGCGGAGATGACGCTAAACTAGCGGACGTTACGTTGTACGGGCCAAATGGTCCCGATGATATAACAACCGGGCTTCGTGGATTTACCATGACGTCAGATTACGACAAGTATGGAGCAATAGATGACGGTATATATTGGGGTAATTATGACGAGAAAGGCAAGAGTGGAGAGATTCCTTCTAATTGGACTTTAAACAATAGAGGGTGGATTCCTCAATACGATTATCAACCCAATTTAAGTCCCTTTGCAGGTCCAATGAAAGAAACTATGTATAAAGACGGTATATTTATACATTCTACAGTAAAACCAAACAACCAAGTAGGCAATCGGACATCTGTAGGATGTTTAATGTTGGATTGGAATAGTATGCAGATTTTCAATAAAAAGATGTCTGGTGTACGCCGTTTCTCTGTGCAAGTTAAACGTAAGTAAATATTTGAAAATATGAGAACACATTTTATAACATTTGTATTGTTGTTTATTTCTATTTCCTTAAATGCGCAAATTAGCAAAAAGATTACAAAGATAGAATATTACAATATGATGGATAAATATGCCGAAGCGATTACTACTAACACGAACCCTGAACTGGCGAGTTTTTATGGCGAGTTAGGAGAAGATGATGAATCTTTATCGGTGTTTGTGTTAGGGAAACAAGAAGGAATGTTTTGGCTATTTGTAAAACAAGGTGATCTTTTTGAAAGCGACACTTTAGATTTTTATTCGATTTCTATTCCTGACACCATTAGTTTGTTTGTGTATTCCAGACAATACACATCTCCTTTGGTGCTATACACATCTCCGAATGAGCAGTGCTATAAAGAACAATGCAATGCCTATATTGCTGACCCTTTGTATATTATCGATGTATGTGGGACATGGCTTAAAATTCGGTTTAAAGAGTCAGGAAAAAAATATGAAGGGTGGATTCCGCGAGAAGAATATTGCTCGAATCCTTACACTACTTGTAATTAAGAGTAATTGAGACACTCTCGAGACGGTTTCGAGGCAATCTCGAACCGTTCTCGATAGATAAAACGGAACGAGTAGTGCCGAGAGAGTTGGTTGTCAATTAGCTGTCAATCCTAGACTATACAGCGGGTAGTTAGCGGTTAATCAGCCACTCTCACGCCACTCTCACACTACCACAAAACGAATATGACAAACGATTATAATGATATAATTATCATTATTTAAACAAACAAATTTTATTAGCAATTTTCAAATGAAAAAGATATTATTATTACTGATTGCAATATGCTCCATCCAATTTATCTACGGAGATCCTGTCAATCAAACTCCTTTTGAGTATACCCAACCGGACGGAACAAAGATTACACTCCGCAATCGTGGTGATGAATATAGCAGCTGGGTAGAGACAACCGGAAATGACATCGTCGTTAAAAACGATGCTGGCTATTACGTATACGCTACCATCAAGAATGGCGAGATTACCGCTTCCGGTATTAAGGTGAAGAATACGCCTAACGTTAAAAGAGCCTTGGCTGCAAGTGGTATCTCTGGCAGAACGGAGATTATGAAGGTAATTTCTGACGAGCGCAAGGCTCTCATTGCGTATTTGGATTCTGCCATGGAAGCAGAAAGATACGCAGAGGATGAAGATGATGAGACGGAAACAAGATCATCTGCCCCGGTGATGCGCAAAGCGGCCAAAGCCAAAGGTCCTGCAACTCCCTTGGCTCAAATCCAAGACCAAAGAGTTCTGTGTATCTTGATGCAATTTAAAGATCAAGGTAAGCAATTCAAGAAAACGAAACAGGACTTTGAAAATCTCTGGAATAAAAAGGGATATAACGGTGCAACTGGGCAACGTAGTGTACGCGACTTTTATGATGAGAATTCCTATGGTTTTGTGGATGTTCAGGCTACTGTAGTTGGCCCTTTTACTGCCAAATACAACTATTCGCACTACCAAGGGACCACTAAAGAAAAGCGTTATGACAAAGCTAAAGAACTAATGAAAGAGGCCGTTAATGCAGCAATCAAAAGTGGTGTAGACCTCAAGCAGTTTGATAGGAATGGGAATGATACGGTTGATTGTATTCATATAGTTTTTGCTGGAATCGAATATTCTGATGACACAAAACAAGGATTATTTAATTGCCATCATAACTATGCAAAAGTAACAAAAAATGGGGTTAAAACATGGGATTATATTATAACTCCAGAATTGCATTCGTTTTATACCAGCGAAATCGCTCCTATAGGTTCAGTCTGCCACGAATATGGCCATGTGCTGGGAGCACCTGATTTCTATGACACTAATGGCGTATATCCGGGAACAGGAGATTGGGATGTTATGGGTGGTGGTAGCGAGAATAACTTTGGTCGTTGTCCGGCTCACCACAATCCATACACTAAGGCTTATATCTTCAAGTGGTTGACACCGGTCACTATTAGTCCGTCTGTGGCAAATACACTCTATACTATGACTCCGTCGGTAACAACGAAATGTATCTATCGTATCAATGGCAGAGATACCGACGATTTCTTCTTAATCGAAAACAAATTAGTAAACCCAAAGGATCCGGGACAAGATCATAGTTTTAATGCTTGGACTCCCGCATACGGGTACAACGGGCATGAATGCGGAATGCTTATATATCACATTAGTTCACAAGCATTGATGACTGCTTATACGTTACTGCATAGAGCAAACGATCAATACCCGCAAGGTTGTTACATTGTAAACGCCAATTCTACGTACCCTTACCCCAATGAAACTCCTGCATCATATGGATTGGATGATGAGGTATGGCCTTATCCGTACAATAACAAAAGATTCTTCACTTCGAATAGTATCCCAAGCGCAACTTCTACAATGACTCATACTCCTACTGGAGTTGATATTTGTTTTATACAGAATGCGTCTAATCATTATGATGTCAAGTTTGTTGTGAATCCGCAAATTAAAGGTTCGAATACACTGACAGATCAAGCTACCTATGAAGTACCAAATGTTCCCAACGATGCATCGATTAAATGGACATATACATACAATTCAGGTACTTCTTTTCCGACAGGAATTCAATTGTTGTACAATCCAATCAAATTTGTTGAAGGAGATAATACATCATCTGTATTGGTTGAACGTGGGAAGTTCCCGGTTCAAAAAATTGATGGACCGATTATTAGAGATGATGAGATTAAAAATGCAGCGCGTAGGGTAGCTGCTCAACTTCCTTCTACTACTGAATGGGCTTATTTCTCCGGTACTGTAACGTTGAAGGCGACCATTACATATGGAGGATATTCGTATGTGATAACAAAGGACATAGAACTCAAAGGAACTCCTAATAATACGGCTACATCTATTGCTCGTGCTCCGCAGAAAGAATCAGAAAAAGAAGAAACAACAGATTCACTGAACATAACGAATATCTATCGCTTAGTCTATGAGAATCCAGTTCTTTTCGGCTCGGCAAATATTCGTGTAGAGAAACTTGAAGAAGGCGAGTTTTTGCCATATCAAGGTCGCTACACATTGTCTCTCATAAGTGACAGAGTTGGTCTAATCCATCAATCTGCTCAGGCACAACCGAATTGCACTTTTGAGTGTGGAGACATGCCTGTGGGAGTTTACCAACTTGTGTTGCAAATTGATGGCAAAATTGTGACTACCGGCAAACTACTGAAATTGTATTAATGTGACTAATCAATGTTAAACAATTAAAATACAAAACATTATGAAAACCAAAGTATTTAAGTTCCTAACAATCGCTATTTGCGCAATATCGCTTTGTGGATGCAAACAAACGGAAGGACCAACAGAAATTATAGTGCCACATTTTATCATTAGTGGTGCAATAACAACAGAAGAAGGACTTCCGTTGGAAGGAATACATGTTAATGTAGATACTTCGAATTTTGCGTTGGACCTCAGTCTCAAAAGATGGCAGAATACGAAAGGATTAAGTGGTACAGATGGATTGTACCGTTTTGGATATATGTGTAAAACGAATACTTTGCGTGTGGAGTGGCCATCAGAAGTAACCCTTATTGCCACAGATACTGCCGGCATATATGCTACTCAAACTAAAACATTTCCTATAGAAGTGCTCCAGACAGACGCTCCTAAAGTTACGAATGGGTTGGTGTCTGACGCTGATTTCGTTATGCATAAGAAGTAATAGAATCATAATTTTTCGTGCCGCGAGGGCACAAGTATCGTTATAATCGTTTTATCGGGAGTGTGTCAAAAACAACACGCTCCCTTTTCGATTAGTCACATGATTCCCGGAAGAAGGATTTTGATATGCTTTATAATTTCCAAGACTGACCTTATGAGGTAGGCGCTTGTCGAATAAGACAGATGGCGTCAAACACGACGTTTCATCCGTTTGGCATGATGTTTGTGCAGACAAGAATGATACTAAACACAATGAACATGAAAAAGACAGACACAATGAAAAAGATTTCTCTTCTTGCGATAGCACTCATAATGAGCGCGTTGCCAATGATGGCCGACCTGACAGTTCTGGTGATGGACTCGATGCAGTCGCTTATACCCGATGCCCAAGTGACACTCGGCAAACAGTCCGTCAAGACCCGTGCAGACGGCAAAGCCGTTTTTACGCCCGTAGTCGGCAAACTGATCGTAACATGTGAAGGCTACAAGAAACAGACTCGCAGTATTGATAAGATAACCAAGGATTCGCTCATTCTTATCGCACTCAAGCATGCAAAGATCAAAGTCAAACCAACCTCCTCTTATGTAAGAGGAACAGAAATTAAAATTCGCGGTACTGGTTCTATTTCTGCCGATGTGCGTTACAGCAAAGCCCGCACAATGGCTACCGCAGATATGGTGTACGCGGAAGAAGAGGTCGC
>JAEEGL011345924.1_pt1 | contig 13021 bp, 12 predicted proteins | sample 9134231 | NCBI WGS metagenome assembly JAEEGL01 (sample SAMN16246548, study PRJNA631951) | gut metagenome | biome: gut microbiome; feature: rumen; material: fiber-attached | host: Bos | place: Iran: Karaj | collected 2018-10 | reverse complement strand
CCGGGCGATACCGTCACGCTTTCCGTATCACTCAATAACAATCCCGGTATCTGCGCTTTTACGCTTTCTTTTGAATACGACGCGGACGCCTTGACGCTTGAGAGCGTCGCAAGGTCCGATTCGCTCGGCGGGCAGTTCACGTACGCGAAAAAAGCCGTTTGGTTCGCGCTCGGAGACTATAAAAAAGACGGGGATATCCTGTCGCTCACGTTCCGCGTCTCTCCCGACGCGAAGAGCGGTACCGAGTATTCCGTATCGATTCCGATCAAAGACGGCGACGTCTGCAACTTCAACGAAGAAAACGTGGATTTCACCGTTGTCTCCGGTTCCGTAAAAGTGAAATAAACGAAGGAAATACTTATGAGAAAAACAGTTAAAGCCCTTATCGCCGCAGCCCTCGCAGTTGCGTTCATCCTAACGTTCGCCTCTATCGTCTCGGCGGACGGGGAAGGGGCGGCCGCGAGGATCTCGGTCTGCATGGTCAGCGGAAAACCCGGAGAGACGGTCGTGATACCGATCACGGTTTCCGACAATCCCGGTTTTTCGGCCTTCAGGTTCGGCTTCAAATACGACGGGTCAGTGCTGTCCGTCGTCTCGGCGTCCGCTTCGGAGTCGCTCGGTGGAAGATCCGAATTCAAGACGAATCTCGTTTGGCTCAGCTCGTCCGACTATAATGAAAACGGACAGATCGCGTCGGTCGAAGTCAGGATCGACGGGAACGCGCCTGCCGGAGTTTATCCGTTTTCGATCACCTGTGATAAAGGGGATTTCAGCAATCACGCCGAGGACGACGTTCCGCTGACCCTTATCCCGGGCTTCGTGAAAGTCGATAGCGGCGAGGAACTGCCCGACGCTTCCGAGATATTCAGGGACGTCCAAAAGGACGACTGGTTCTGTCCGTACGTGACTTTCGCGTACAGAAGCGGACTGATGAACGGAGTCGCGAAGGATCTCTTCGATCCCGACGGCGCTATGAGCCGCGCTATGCTCGTCACGGTCCTTTGGAGAGTCGAGGGCGCGCCCGCCGCGGGCGCGACCCCTTTCACCGACCTTAAAGAACCGTGGTACGCCGACGCCGTATGCTGGGCGTACGAAAACGGGGTAGTCAAGGGAACGTCGAAGACGGCTTTCTCTCCTGACGATCCGCTGACTAGGGAGCAGATAGCGGCGATACTCTTCAGATACGCGGGAGCGAAGGGACTCGATACGTCCGCACGGGGAGATCTCTCGAAATTTCCCGACCGCACGTCGATCAGCGCGTACGCAGTCGAAAGCATGGAGTACGCTGTCGGATCGGGGCTTATAACGGGCGACGTAGGAAAGAACGGCAAACTGATCCTCAGCCCTCAGGGCAACGCGACCCGGGCACAGGTCGCGGCGATCCTTCAACGCTTCCTTACGTAAAAAAACCGGCTGAAACGAATTCCGTTTCAGCCGGTTTTTAACTGAATATTGAGTGTCATCCTGAGCAAGCGGAGCGCGCCGAAGGATCAATACCTTGACAGCCTCTGCCTCGACAGGTTTATCGCTCCCTCCGGTATCACCGAGATATGATCGAGCGATTTTCCGGTCCCTACCGCGACGCACGACACCGCCTTGTCGGCGACCATCGTCTTGATCCCGGTCACGCCGGCGATCAGTCTGTCGAGCCCGTGAAGAAGACTTCCGCCTCCGGTCATCACGATGCCGTTGTATAGAATGTCGCCTATCAGCTCCGGAGGAGTCCGCTCGATGACGGAACATACCGCCTCGGCGATCGCCGTCAGCGGTTCCTCGAGAGCGTCCGGTATCTCCGTCGACGATATCTGCACCACGCGGGGAAGACCCTGAATAAGGCATCTGCCCTTGACCTCGATGACCTTCGGCTCGTCGTGAGGCCACGCCGACCCGACCTTTATCTTGATCTCCTCGGCTGTCCTTTCGCCGATGAGGACCTTATGCTTTCTTCTCACGTACCTGATGATCGCCTCGTCGAACTTGTCGCCCGCGACCTTTATCGATTCGGAGACGACGACTCCGCCGAGCGACGTCACGGCGATATCTGTCGTTCCTCCGCCGATATCGACGACCATATGACCCTCGGGACGGGAAATGTCGATACCTGCGCCTATCGCAGCGGCGACCGGTTCCTCGATCAGATACGTCCTTTTCGCGCCGGCCTGCGTCGCAGCGTCGACGACGGCTCTCTCCTCGACCTCGGTGATGCCGCTGGGCACGCAGATTATGACTCTGGGCTTGAACAGAAAAGGGTTCCCGCAAGCGCGTTTGATAAAATACTGGATCATACGGAGCGTGATCTCGTACTGGCTGATGACCCCGTCTCTCAGCGGACGGATAGCAGTGATGTTTCCGGGCGTCCGCCCGAGCATCTGCTGCGCCTCACGTCCGACTTTCAGTATTTTGTCGGTGTTCTTGTCGATCGCGACGACGGACGGTTCTTTAAGAACGATCCCCTTGCCCTTGACGTAGACAAGGACTGTCGCCGTGCCGAGATCGATGCCTATATCTTTTCCCATTGTATACCTCTTGAATTATCGGTCAAAAAAACGCCCATAGGGCTCTCTTTTATCAAAAAAGTGCAAACTACCACATATATATTATACACCATAGCGTATTGTTTTGCAACCTGTAATCAAAAAATACCCGACCGGGCGAAAAACCGTCCGACCGGGTTTTACTTCTTTCTGCCTGATTTTGATACTTTCTGCACCCTCGCAATACAAACGGGAAATACGCATTCCGCGCCCGCGTCGGCGAGCAGATCGGTCGCCGACCTGACCGTCGAGCCGGTCGTGATAATATCGTCGAATAGGACGATCTTCCGACCGTTCACGTCCGCCCGGCGGGCGAGTCTGAGCGACTCGGAGTTCAACTCTCTTTCCCCGCGCCCGAGCTCTTTCTGTTCGTCGCCGCCTGATCTGCGCAGCGTCTTCATCCACGGGATGCCCGTGTAACGCGATATGCTTTTCGTTGCCGCCTCGCCCTGATCGAATCCGTATTTGTGCCTGTTTTCGCTTGATCGGGGAGGGAAAGTTACGATCCATTCTCCGGGATCTTCTCCCGACGCCTTCATCAAAAGCAGCAGTTTTCCCGAAATGTCGCGCGCGAACAGATCGGTGAGGGATCTGTCGTACCTTTTCTTGAATATCCGTATCAGCCGTTCCGTTACGCGCGTCCCGCCGGTCCCGTGAGGGTGGTAAAATGCAAGAGCCACGGTCCGCTTGTCGCCTAAAAACGTCCGCGATACGCCCGCAAGCCCGCAAACGCAGTCTGCCGCCGTCTTCAAACAGACGGGACACCGTTCCTTTTGCTCTGATGCGTATTTCTTAAGGCAATCGGGGCAAAGACATCCGTCCTTTCCGCTCCCGGCCCCGCAGATCGGACAGTGAGGAGGAAAGAGCAGATCGAGTATCCGCGCCGATAAACGTTTACCCAATGTACGCCTCCGATCTGAGCATCGAAAGAAGCCCCGTACAGCGCACGCCTTTTCTGTCGTTTGCTATCATCTCGGCGAGAACTTCGCGCCGACCGACGAGAATGACCATTTTCGACGCTCTCGTGATCGCCGTATAAAGCAGATTGCGCGTTTTCAGCATCGGCGGGCAGTTGTAGATCGGGATCACGACGATGGGATACTCGCTCCCCTGGCTTTTATGTACTGTGATCGCGTAAGCGTGGTCGACTTCGTCGAAAGAGGACAGTTCGTATTTGCACGTTTTTTCGTCGAACCCGACGACTGCCTCCGAAGCATCCTGATCGATCGATACGAGCGATCCGATATCCCCGTTGAAAACGCCGTATCCGGTGTTTTCAAACGGATCGGTCCACTCGACGGAGTAGTCGTTTTTCGTCTGCATTATCCGGTCGCCTGCTCTGAAGATCCTCCCGCGGTTCGTGAATTCCTTTTTTTCGTCGGAGGGCGGATTCAGCGCCCGGCGAAGCATTTCGTTCAGTGCTTCAGTTCCCGCGTCGCCTTTTCTGGACGGTGTGATGACCTGGATCTTATCAGCGACCGACGCCCCATAGGACTTCGGCAGTCTGTTGACCACGAGATCCCTTACGCACGCGGCTATAGCGGAGTCGGTCTCGCGCTTCAGAAAGAAGAAATCGGAACCCTTTGATGAAAGCTCCGGCATCTCGCCGCAGTTGATAAGATGCGCGTTCGTAGTTATCGAACTCTCCTCCGACTGGCGGAAGATCTCCGTTAACGTGACGACGGGGAAAACGTCCGAGCCGATAACGTCGCCGAGAACGTTTCCGCACCCGACGGAAGGCAGCTGATCCGCGTCACCAATGAGTATGAGGCGCGAGCCGGATCTTATGGCTCTTACGAGCGCGTTTATGAGAAGGATATCGATCATCGACGCTTCGTCGATGATGATCACCTTTTCATCGAGAGGGTCGTTCTCGTTGCGCAGAAAATTCGCGGTCTCGGTATCGGAAAATTCCATCTCGAGAAGCCGGTGGATCGTCTTCGCTTCGTGGCTCGTCGCCTCGCTCATCCTTTTCGCCGCCCGTCCGGTCGGCGCGGCAAGACAGACTTTCATGTCGAGCCGCTCGAAAATATGGATAAGCCCTTTGATTATTGTGGTTTTTCCCGTTCCGGGTCCGCCCGTGATCACCGTCACGCCGGACCTCAGGGCGAGCGCCAGCGCCTCTTTCTGCTGCGCCGCGTATTTGATCCCCGAGACCGCCTCGGAACTTTTGATCATCGCTCCGATGTCGCCCTCGTCAAACGAGGGACAGGACTTCGAGAGCGAGACGAGTTTTCTCGCCGTTCCCGATTCCGCGGCGTAAACGTATGGAAGGTAATAAAGATCGATTCCGTCGCGCTTGTAAACGACGAGGCGCTTTTCCGATACCATCCGATCTATCGTGTTCGCCACCGCGGACGCGTCGCCGTCCCCGTCGTAACCGAACAGAAGCTCGACCGCACACTTTTTGAGCGTTTCGAGCGGCAGGCAGCTGTGACCGCTTCGCATCGATTCCGAGGACAGAACGTATTTGATCCCGGCTCTTACGCGTTCCGGACTGTCGGGACTCATTCCGAGCGCGGCGGCGATCGCGTCGGCTCTTTTGAAGCCTATACCGCCGAACTCACCGCAAAGCGAGTACGGATCGCGCCTGATCCTCTCGATAGCTCCCGCGCCCCACGCTCTGTATATTTTCATCGCCGTCGTCGGTGAGAAAAAGTCGCGTGAGAACATCATGAATTCACGAGAGCCGGAGACGGACTTGAAAGTATCGGATATCGTCACCGCGCGCTTCGCGGTTATCCCGGGAATGTCCGCGAGCCATTCGGGGTGTTCCTCGATGACCTCGAAAGCGTCTTTGCCGAATTTTGATATTATTTTTTCCGCTGTCTTCGGACCGATCCCCTTGATCGCACCTGACGCGAGATAACGGAGCATATCGCCCTCTTCTCGCGGCAGCTCGCGGTCGTAATATTCGACCTCGAACTGTCTGCCGTATTTTTTGTGCGTGACCCATCTGCCGGTCGCAGAGATCGCGTCTCCCTCGGATATATACGGCATGATCCCGGTCACGGTGACGGGGCGCCCCGCGTCGTCTTCGATCCTTATTACGGCGTACCCGTTCTCATCGTTTTTGAAAATGACGTCCTCTACGATGCCGGATATTTTTACCGGCTCGTCACCGGGCGCCGAATCGGCGGGCGGAGCCCACGAAAAATCAAATACGTCGGTATCTTTCACCGGTCCTCCGCCTCCTTTTGAATAGTCTCAATAATCCTCATTTAAAGCACCGGCCTTCCCCGTGGGAGGAAGGTGCCTTTTCGGGTCGCGACCCGAAAAGACGGATGAGGTGAGGAAATAATTATACTTAAATTATACCCAAAAATCCAACTTATGTCAACCGCGCGGACGCTGCGCGGAGCGCGGCCGGCGCCCCGATAATAGCCGCAGAAAACGACGGAAAAGTCCCCTGAAAACGGGCGCCGAGCAGTATATTCCGAACACCGCGAAAGCCGCCAGCATTATCTCGAAAAAGTCCTTCACTTTCTTTTCTCCGACAGATAAGAAATACCCCTAATATCGTATGGCTTTCACCCTCCGGCTGCCATTGTGCGCAGTGTTGCTGCACGAGGGCGGAAAATGTTAACAAAATGTAAAATCGCTGCGTTCTCCGTCCATTTCAACTGCGTCTATGATATGATTATTCTAATATAGATCATTTTATATGGGAGAATTGTCGGGATGGGTAAAGTAACGGTGACAATAGCGAGACAGTACGGCAGCGACGGGACCGAGATCGGGAGAAGACTCGCCGCCCGTCTCGGCTGCGAATTTTTCGACAGAAAACTCATCGAACTTGCCGCCAAAGAGAGCGGATTCGACCCGGACGTCATCGAAGACGTCGACGAGAAGGCCACGAACAGTTTTCTGTATTCTCTTTCATACGGCCGCCCCGTCGCGGGCGACGCGCTCTCGCACATCAATCTTCCGCTCAACGATAAGATCTTCGCGATACAGTCGTCCCTGATCGGTAAGATAGCGGACGGGGAACAGTCTGCCGTGATCGTCGGCAGATGCGCCGATTACGTTCTCTCCGATCACCCGGATACCGTAAGGATATATATCTTTTCAGACTTTGACCGCCGGGTCGAGAGAGTCGCGAAAAGAAGAGACCTGACTCCGTCCAAAGCGAAGGACGAGGTCATAAGGATCGACAAAAGACGCGCCGGATACTATAACTACTATACCGGCAGAAAATGGGGCAGGATTGAGAACTACGACCTCGTCATCAACGTAGATAAGACCGGCATCGACGGAGCCGTCGAAGTCATTCTCGAGTATTTGTCACACGCAGAATAGGCTTCCCCTTGAGGGGAAGCTGTCAACTCTGCTTGCAGAGTTGACTGATGAGGTGACATTTTTAGAATTTGCCCACATCATTTAATCATCGTTGTAAAAAGAGGTACCCGCCATGAAAAAACTTTTCACTTCCGAATCAGTAACTGAAGGACATCCCGATAAGATCTGCGACAGGATCTCCGATTCCGTCCTCGACGCGCTTCTCTCCGAGGACCCGGATTCCCGCGTCGCATGTGAAACTTTCGTCACCACCGGCATCGTCACCGTCATGGGCGAGATCACGACCAAGGCGTACGTCGACATTCCCGGTATCGTCCGCCGCGCGGTATGCGATATAGGCTACAACGACGCTTCTTTCGGTTTCGACGGAAACACCTGCGGCGTTCTTAACGCGATCCACGAACAGTCTCCCGACATCGCGCTCGGCGTCGACAGATCCGCTGAATCCAAAGCGGGCGAGAGCGCCGATCCGTTCGAAACGGGCGCCGGCGATCAAGGCCTTATGTTCGGATTCGCTTGCGATGAAACGAAAGAGCTTATGCCGCTTCCGATATCGCTCGCTCACCGCCTTGCGAAACGGCTCGCAGCCGTCCGCAAGGACGGGACTCTCCCGTACCTCAGACCCGACGGAAAGACCCAGGTCACCGTCGAATACGACGGGGACCGCCCGGTCCGCGTCGACGCTGTCGTCGTCTCGACTCAGCACGCCGCCGACGTCGCGACGGAGCAGATAAGAGAGGATATCATCAAATACGTCATAGGCGAGATCATCGATCCCTCGATGATCGACGCCGATACCAAGATCTTCGTCAATCCGACCGGCCGCTTCGTCGTAGGCGGGCCGATGGGCGACACGGGTCTGACAGGCAGGAAGATCATCGTCGACACCTACGGCGGATACGCCCGCCACGGCGGCGGCTGTTTCTCCGGGAAAGACCCGACGAAGGTCGACCGCTCCGCGGCGTATATGGCGAGATACCTCGCGAAGAACGTCGTAGCCTCCGGTATCGCGAAAAAATGCGAAGTCCAGCTTGCGTACGCGATCGGAGTCGCAAATCCCGTCTCCGTAATGGTCGACACCTCGGGAACCGCGAAAGTCTCCGATACCGATATTGCGGAATATCTCGTCAAAACCGTCGATATGAGACCCGGCGCGATCATCTCGCGCTTCGATCTCAAACGGCCGATCTACGCCGCGCTTTCAGCGTACGGTCACATGGGCAGGGAAGATCTCAACGTTCCGTGGGAAAAGACCGATATCGCGGATGATATTCGTAACCGTTTCAACTAAAAGAAAAGCGGGCTGTTCCTCAGCCCGTTTTCCTTTTCCGGGTAGCCGGCCTGACCGCCGGCCCTTTGCTTTTCTTTATCATTTTCCGAAGCGCCGACAGCGCGTCCGATACGCCTCCCGTCGCGTCGATAAGACCGCATCTTACTGCCTCGTACCCGTCGATCACCGAGCCCACGTCCGTCGCTATCTGGTCGGTACGCGACAGCATCTCACGGAACGTCTCCTCCGTCACCGACGAGTGGTCGGTGATGAACCTTATTATCCTGTCCTGCATCCGCTCGAAATAGTAGTAAGTCTGCGGCACGCCGAGGACGGTCCCGCTGATCCTTACCGGGTGTATCGTCATCGTCGCGGACGGGACGATGAACGATCTCTTAGCCGATACCGCGAGAGGGACGCCTATCGAATGGCCGCCGCCGAGAACGAGCGACACGGTCGGTTTTCTCATAGACGAGATCATCTCGGCGATAGCAAGACCCGCCTCGACGTCGCCGCCCATCGTGTTGAGAACGACGAGCATCCCGTCGATCTCGTCGCTTTCCTCTATTGAAACAAGTAGCGGGATAATGTGCTCGTATTTCGTCGCTTTCTGCCCCTCGCCGAGCAGATAATGGCCCTCGATCTGGCCGATTATCGTCAGGCAGTGTATCGTGCTCTCGTTCCCGCGCGAGATCACGCTCCCGCTTTTCAATATATAATCGAGTTCGTCGCCGTCCTCGGCCTGCTTTTTTTCTTTTTCTTCGCTTCTCACGCTTCACGGGCTCCTTTTGTCCGTTTTTCGTATTATTCCCGCTCCGTGCCGGCTCTTATTCGCCTTTGAGTGTTGATTTAACGGAGAAAAGATTGTATAATACAAAGATGGGAAATATCAAAGAAAGGGGGAATGCCGCGTGCTTTTTGAAAAGAAACTGTTTCCGACGCTTATGGCGAAGTCGTTCCGCGACGTCACCCCCGAACTTGTGAGAGTTATGGGCATCGGGTCGCTGATCTGCGACATCGACAACACTCTCGTCACGTACGACGACCCCGAGCCGACGCCCGAGGTCAGAGAGTGGTTCGCTGCGATGGAGTCCGCGGGCGTCAGGATCGCGTTCGTCTCCAATAACGAGAAAGAACGCGTCGACCTGTTCAATTCCTCACTCGGCTACCCGGCGTATCCGAAAAGCGGAAAGCCGAAAAAGAAATATATATTTCAAGCGATGAAGGACACGAATACGGACGAAAAGACGGCCGTTCTTCTCGGCGATCAGCTTTTGACGGACGCCGCCGCGGCTAACAACGCCGGGATCAGATCAATCATCGTCCCGCCGATAAACGACAAAAAAACGCTCTTTTTCAGAGCGAAAAGGGCGATAGAACGCCCGTACGTAAAAAAATACCTGAAGATCCACGGAATGCTCGGAATGGAGGAATAAAATGGCAGCTTATACCGGAAGATACGAAAGACTGCGCGAATATATGAAGGAGTGCTCGCTCGACGCGATCCTTATAACCGCAGACGAGAATTACAGATATTTCTCGGGTTATCACAATCCCGACGGCTATATGATCGTGACGGCTGACTCCTCGGAAGTTTTCGCCGATTTCAGATATTTCGAGGCGGCGAAAAACGAATGCTTCCCGGTCTGCACAGTTAAAGAGCAGCAGGGAGGCTCTTTCGACGAATGGCTGAAGTCGTCCGGCGCGTCCCGAATAGGGTTCGAAAACGGCGACCTTTCCGTAGCGCGGTATGATAAGATCAAAAAGACGGCGGACGGGGAAAAGATCGAACTGTTTCCCGTCGACGAGACGATCACCGAGATACGCTCGATAAAGGAGAGGGAAGAAGTCGACCTCATCGTCAAAGCGCAGAGAATAGCCGAAAAGGCGCTCCACGAACTCCTTTCGGTCATCAAATGCGATATGACGGAACTCGAGGTCGCCGCCGAACTTGAATACAGGATGAAAAAACTCGGCTCCCCCGTCCCGTCGTTCGATACGATCGCCGTCTCCGGCAAAGCGTCGTCGGTGCCTCACGGCGTCCCGCGCCCCGTGAAACTCGAACGCGGCTTCCTGACGATCGACTTCGGCGCGACCGCGGAGGGCTATCATTCCGATATGACCAGAACGTTCTGCGTCGGAAAAGCGGACGCGGATCAAAAACGCCTTTACGAAACCGTTTTAGCCGCGCAGACCGCGGCGCACGGCGCGATCGGCCCCGGCGTGACCGGAGACGATGCGGACGCCGTAGCGCGTAAAATAATCGATTCCGCCGGCTACGAAGGCAAATTCGGCCACTCGCTCGGCCACGGGGTCGGGCTGCTCATACACGAACTACCAAACCTCTCCCCGAAGATCGTCGGGCGCAAACTCGTCCCGGGCAACGTCGTGACGAACGAACCCGGCATCTATATCGAGGGACAGTACGGCTGCCGTATCGAGGATATGGTCTTCATCACCGAAAACGGCGCGGAAAACCTCACCGATTTCCCGCACGAACTGATCGAAATATAACGGAGGCAAAAAAATGTTTGACGCCGTAAAAGTAAAGGACGCGTGCGTCCGCTGGATAAGGGATTTCTTTGAAGAAAACGGAAAGGGATGCAACGCCGTCGTCGGTATTTCCGGCGGCAAGGACAGCTCCGTAGTCGCCGCTCTCTGCGTCGAGGCGCTCGGTCGCGACCGCGTGATCGGCGTTCTCATGCCGAACGGCGAGCAGGCGGACATCGATTCAGCGAAGCTTCTGGTCAGTCATCTCGGCATAAGGCACTATATCGTCAATATAAAGGACGCCGTCGACGGGGTCACACGCAACATCCCGTTCGAGTTGTCCGAACAGAGCAGACAGAACCTCCCTCCCAGGATCAGGATGTCGACGCTTTACGCCGTCTCTCAGAGCAACAACGGCAGAGTCGCGAACACCTGCAATCTCTCCGAGGACTGGGTCGGTTATTCCACAAGATACGGCGACAGCGTCGGCGATTTCAGCCCCTGCTCGAACCTGACCGTTCAGGAAGTCAAGGCGATAGGCAGAGTCCTCGGACTCCCCGCCTCTCTCGTCGACAAAGTCCCGACGGACGGCCTCTGCGGCAAAACGGACGAGGACAACCTCGGCTTCACGTACGCTGAACTCGACAGATACATCAGAGAGGGCAAGATCGACGATCCCGCGAAAAAAGAGAACATCGACAGACGGCATAAGAACAATCTCTTCAAACTGCAGCTTATGCCCGCTTTCGATCCTGGTGATCTGATATGAAAAAACCGTATGAACTCGGATTCGTCGTCGGACGGTTCCAGGCGTTCCACAACGGCCACGCCGATATGATGAACAAGGCGATCGAGATCTGCGACGAGGTAGCCGTTTTCATCGGCTCCTCTCAGGAATCGGGGACCGAAAAAAACCCGTTTCCTTACAAGGTCAGAGAGAACTTTTTCAGGCAGATTTACGGCGACCGCGTCGCCGTCTATCCGCTCCCCGATCTCGGCGTCGGAAACAACTCCACGTGGGGCGAATACGTGGTCGGAAACGTCCTTGATCGCTGCGGCAGGTTTCCCGATATCATGATATCGGGCAAGGAGGGCCGCAGGAGCGGCTGGCTCGCCGGAAAACCCGGCGAGAAGATCGCCGAACTCTACGTTCCGAAAACGATCATCGTTTCCGCGACGGAGATGAGGGACAGTCTGATCGCCGGCGACTTCGACGCATGGCGAAAAAACGTCCCGCCCGAACTTTGGGACGATTTCGGGGAACTCCGCGAACTCACTCTCGCCGCTCAGGGCAACGACGTGTCATCAAGTATATAAAAGAACGGCGCGCTTCTTGTTAAGCGCGCCGTATTATCATTCAAGCGGTATCTGCGATCCTCCGTCGGGAGGATCTTTTCTTTTGTACGGGATCCCGAGATGCTCGTACGCGGAACGCGTCACGCACCGGCCTCGCGGCGTGCGCGACAGGAATCCGATCTGCATGAGATACGGTTCGTACACGTCTTCGAGCGTTATCGCTTCCTCACCGACCGTCGCGGCGAGCGTTTCAAGCCCGACCGGACCGCCGTCGTAGAAGTTGATTATCGCCTCAAGCATCTTTCTGTCGGTGTTGTCAAGGCCCAGCTCGTCGATCTCAAGTACGGCGAGGGCTTCGCGGGCAAGCGCGAGCGTGATCACGCCGTCGCCTCTGACCTGCGCGAAGTCGCGGACCCTCTTGAGGAGCCTGTTCGCTATTCTCGGCGTACCGCGGGAACGCGACGCGATCTCAAGAGCGCCGTCCTCGTCGATCGGAATATTGAGGATGCCGGCACTGCGTTTCACGATAGAACACAACTCTTCGGGCGTGTATAGCTCAAGACGGAGCAGAACGCCGAACCTGTCGCGCAGAGGCGTCGTCAGCTGCCCCGCGCGCGTCGTAGCGCCGATGAGCGTGAAACGGGAGAGCGGAAGACGGATACTGCGCGCCGCCGGACCTTTCCCGATGATTATATCGAGCGAGAAGTCTTCGAGCGCGGGGTAGAGAATTTCCTCTACCTGACGGGAAAGGCGGTGGATCTCGTCGATGAACAGAACGTCGCCCTCGCCAAGGTTCGAGAGAAGCGCGGCGAGATCGCCCTGCTTCTCGATCGCGGGACCCGACGTTACTCTGATATTGACGCCCAGTTCGTTCGCTATGATCGCGGCGAGCGTCGTTTTGCCGAGTCCGGGCGGGCCGTACAGAAGAACGTGGTCGAGCGTGTCGCCTCTTTTCTTCGCGGCCTCTATGTAGATCTTCAGTACTTCTTTCGCTTTTTCCTGACCCGTGTATTCCTCGAGCGATCGCGGCCTGAGACTCGGCTCGACCTCTGTGTCCTCGCCCGAGTATTCCGACGACATTATCCGGTTTTCAAAATCGAATTCATCCATATCCATTCGCTTATCCTCCGGT
>JAEEGL010863683.1_pt1 | contig 13021 bp, 8 predicted proteins | sample 9134231 | NCBI WGS metagenome assembly JAEEGL01 (sample SAMN16246548, study PRJNA631951) | gut metagenome | biome: gut microbiome; feature: rumen; material: fiber-attached | host: Bos | place: Iran: Karaj | collected 2018-10 | reverse complement strand
GGAACAGTAGTAGTTGCACATTTGGGGCATCTTGTACGCCTTCGACATGGCCAGAACATCCTCCGGGTGGGGGAGCATCTTTTCACTCTCTATCTTTTCGATCTTATCGGGAGATATGAATTCCAACAGATCACCGGCCTGTTCCCTCGTGAGGTCAAGAGCCTCACGGCTGAGCTGGTAAATGTTCTTGTTTTCGCGTATCGATCTTTTTCCCATGACAACTCCTCCAAATCACGCTTTTTGCATGAACATCAGACACAAATACTTTTATATCGTATTACGGAGAAAAAATCAAGTAACGGCGAAGATGCTAATTTGTTTTCTGTCCTTTTATGTGAAATGAAAAAGTTGTATACTTACAATGTTGATGCAGAATTGAACGACTATGATTAGATAATATCCAAACAGCTATACTTAAAAACGCTATTATAATAGCAAAAGTTGACAATATCAGCTAAATTTGCTATTATAATAGCAATTATTATTGGCGATTGTGACCGGCTGTAAAAGAGGGCAATATGGATTTTATTTGGGAAACTCCGACGGAGGTGGCAAATAATCTTGCTAAACGTTTACGACGAGTTCGGAAGAGAAAAAAGATAACACAGAAGGATCTGGCATCCAGAAGCAATGTCAGTTACGCATCTTTGCGGAAATTTGAGGAGACGGGGCAGATTTCATTAATCTCATTGATAAAATTGTGCATGGAACTTGGCGTACTAGATGAGATCAATGAGCTGTTCACACAGCCGGTTTACACCAGCATAGAAGAGGTGATCAGGGATGCAGAAATATTCTTACAAGATAATCAGACTGTTGGAAAGAAATTGCAGAAAAAAACAAAGGAAAGCGATAGTCATGAAACTAGTATCATTTGATTGCCAAAACTGTGGTGCAAATATATATGCAGATTTTGAAAACGGAACTTAGAGTGATAAGAAGTTTGAATGGATTTTTTATATACTAAACATTAGAGGATTGCTTCCGGTAACGGCAAGAGCGACCCTCTTGCTTTATTTCTGGAAATGATTGCACGAGATGCACATAATAATTGGTTTTTCATATAAAAACATTGCTGAGGCAGTATTCTTTTGGGTTGTAGTATGGAAATAAACATGGTTGAAGCAAAAAGAGTTGAATGGATAGATGTTACGAAAGGATTAGCTATCATACTGGTTGTTTTGGGTCATGTATCGGGAATATCGATGTATATCCGAGGTACTATTTTTTCATTCCATATGCCCTTGTTTTTCTTGGTAAACGGATATTTGATAAAAAACTATAATGTTTCCGAAACAGTTTCTAAATCGATTAAATCTTTATTGAAACCTTATTGTTTGGTGTGCTTTATAGAAACTGTGATAAATGCTTATATTTGTGTTGATTTGGACAGTGCAGGTAAAGCTTTTTTCTCGGGACTAAACGATATGGTTATCGGAATATCTAATTCTTCTACGCTGTTTGAGCAATACGGATCAGTTTGGCTGGTCTGGTTTGTGATTTGTCTTTTTGTATGTAGAAATCTGTATGTGATAATTATGAATGTGCTGAATAAAATGCCCATACTGATTTCTTATGTTGTTATATTATTCATTTCTGTTGTTGGGTATATAGTGGGCACAAGGTATGCGTTTTTGCCTTGGAGTATAGATGTGGCATTGTACGCCATTGTTTTTATGGCTGCAGGTGATATGTTTCGTAAACATTCTTTTTTTGAAGATCATTTAAGGCTGAAGGTGGTGATTTTTGCAGGAATATGGGTATTGTATTCAGTTACAACAAAAACATATATAGAACTTGCGGTTCGGAATTATCCGTATGTTTATGGTGGTGCAGTCAGTGCGATATCCGGATCTGTTGTTGTGATAATTGTATGTATTTATGTTGCAAGAAAAACAAAATTAATTAAAAGTATATTGTCTTGGTATGGAAAACACAGTATGCTGATTCTTGGTATTCATTGTATAGAAATGAGATTTATACCGTGGGAAAAGGTTATATTACCAGCTCTTCACATGACTGAGTTTTATGTGGGCGAATTTGTGTTGAGATTTTTATTGATCTCGGTGTTAGCATTTGCCATAGTAAGTATTGGTGAAATAAAAAAACGAATCGAGAAGAAAATGCCGGCAGACAGTGTCGTACCGGATCGGTTGGTATGGCCGGATATAGCCAAAGGTTTATGTATGATCGCGGTAATAGCGGGTCATATGGATTTGAATCGTGTAAATAATTTGGTTTATTTGTGGCATTTGCCGGTGTTCTTTATTTTGGCCGGATATTTTTATAAGAAAAAACCAACAAGGATTATTGCAAAAGAAAAATTTATCAGACTTATTATTCCATATGTGCTTACATGCATAGTAATATGTTTTATGTCGTTATTTCAAGCGCGTTTTGTACATGTAGAAGCGGGAAAACACTTCCTTTCATGGTTGTCTGCATCTGCCTATGGCGCGGGAAATGATGTTAATTATCCGATACATGTCAGAGGTATAGGCGGAATATGGTTTTTGTGGGCAATGTTTTTTGCAGTACTGATATTTAATCTGTTATCAGACAGGAAAATATGTTTTTATGTAGCAGTGCTACTGTCATTTTTTGCTTGGCTATCTTCGGAAAGAACGCAGTTGTGGCTTCCGCTAAGTATTCAAGCAGGACTTTTTGTTCTTCCATATCTGTGTTTGGGATACTGGTATAAAAACAAACGGATCGAATATGAAGGAAAAAGGATAAGTGCCATAGTATTCATCTTTTTGGGCTGTATATCTGTGTGGGGACTCCAGAATTTCAAGGGTTTTTGGCTCACGCATAACTATATGGGCAACGGATGGATTGATTTTCTGGCAAGCATTGGTACAAGTACACTTGTGATAATGTTTTCAAAAACTCTTGAAAAAAATACTGTTATAGTGAGCCGGTTATTATCTTTTTTTGGAAAAAACAGCTTGATGATTTTATGTTTGCATATTATAGAATTAAGTATGTTTTCTATGGTACCTTTTTTGTCTAACGTAATTGGGATAAATGTATATAATACCTATGGTATGACTGCAGTTTATATTCTGAAGGTTGTTTATGTGACAACAGGGGTGTTGATATTGAACAAAATTAAACTTGTAAGAAAAATATTTAACTGAAAAAGGCAGTTTCGGCTGAAATAGAGAACATCTACATGGAATGAATATGGTAGTATTATTATAATACTTGTGGAGAAATTGTAACATGACAGCGAATACATACAAATCCAACATGAGATCACATCTTCTGCTGTATGCAGTGACAGACAGCAGATGGGCAGGAGAGGATGGGCTTATAGCCCAGGTGGAAGCTGCAGTTGAGGGCGGTGCTACCATGGTGCAGTACCGTGAAAAAACCGGTGATCCCGAAGTGAAGAAAGCGACCGCGATCCGTCTTCGTGACATCTGCAGACAAAAAGCTATTCCACTCATCATTGATGATGATGTTGATCTTGCAAAAGAGACGGGGGCAGACGGAGTTCATCTGGGACAGTCGGATATGGCGCCACAGGAAGCCCGGAAAATACTGGGAGATTCAGCCATAATAGGCGTCACTGCGAAGACTGCGGAGCAGGCAAAGCTTGCACAGGAGGCCGGGGCAGACTACCTGGGCAGCGGAGCGGTGTTTGGAACATCTACAAAGCTTGACACAAGACCCATGTCCATGGAAACGCTGCGCAGCATAACTGAGGCAGTAAATATCCCGGTGGTCGCCATAGGAGGCATCGACGAGACAAATATTGATGGGTTATGGGGTACCGGGATTGCAGGCGTTGCGGTTGTGAGCGGTATATTTGCGAAGCCGGATGTCAAGGCGGCGGCGATGGAGCTGAAGGCACACTGTATGACAGGAAGGAGCTACAAGATAAAAATGCAGATCAGTAAAAAGAAAACCGCCCTCACAATAGCGGGCAGTGATTCAAGCGGAGGGGCGGGGATACAGGCAGATATAAAGACTATGACAGCACATGGAGTTTACGCCATGAGTGCCATCACGGCGCTGACAGCTCAGAATACTATGGGTGTGCAGGGTGTTTTTTGCGTGACACCGGAGTTTTTGGTACAGCAGCTGGACAGCGTGTTTACCGATATTTTCCCGGATGCGGTGAAGACAGGTATGATGGCCGAACCGGATCTTATAAGGATAGTTACGGAGAAGCTGACATTTTACAAGGCGCGGAATATAGTGGCAGATCCGGTGATGGTGTCTACCAGCGGATCGAAGCTGTTGTCTGACGAGGCTCTTGAAACTATGAAAAGTCTGCTTTTGCCTATAGCGGATGTCATAACACCCAATATTCCTGAAGCGTCGGTGTTGACAGGAATGGACATAAACTCCGAAAAAGATATGGAAGACGCTGCAAAGCATATCCATGAGAGTTTTGGTGTGGCGGTGCTCCTAAAGGGCGGACACGGACATAATACCGCAAATGATCTGCTGTATGACGGAAAAGAGACAACATGGTTTTACGGTGAGCGTATTGATAATCCCAATACCCATGGTACGGGTTGCACACTGTCCAGCGCCATAGCTTCAAACCTTGCACTGGGCATGGATATGAAAACAGCGGTAACAAACGCCAAAACCTATATTTCCGGTGCATTATCGGCAATGCTGGATCTTGGTTCCGGTTCCGGACCGTTAGACCATTCGTATATGATCAGTGGGATCGGAAAATGAACATACCTGTAATCTGACAGAATACACCGGCTGTCTTGACAAAAGGATGCCGGATGGTAGAATGAATGCATAGTTATTAAAGAAGTTACCATGGATGGGTTAAAGTCAGGAGTTTGATCATGAAATTACGTATTTTGGTCACGGGCAAAAACAGAAGGATCGCCAATGATATCTGCGATCACCTTCTGCAGGACAGAGGGTATGAGCCTATGAAATGTGCTGCTTCCAAGAAAGCACTCATAGACACGGTGCTCTCTTCCATGCCGCACATCATCATAATATGTCTGGGAAATGAGAGCCCGGAGTCAGCCAAGATCTATAACGTGCTGTGCGACAGTACGGGCGGATCTTCATTTAAGATATTCGTTGTCACCAATGACGAGGACAGAAAGGTCTTTTTGAATGAGACTGAGATAGAGAAACTGTTTTTGCTGCCGAGGCCGGTATCGCTGGTATCCCTCTATATGAAGCTGGAGGAACTTGAGGCATATTTTGAAAAGAACGGTTTCAGCGAACTGCCCATGATCTCGGAATACGTCAATGAGAAGACAGTACGCAGAAAGCGTATTCTGGTGGTGGATGACGATCCTCAGCAGCTTGCATTGATAAGGGATCAGCTCAGGGAATTTTATGATGTGACCCTCATCAACGGTGCAAGACAGGCACTGAGGTTCCTTGATAAGCAGGAGGCGGATCTGGTATTGTTGGATTACATGATGCCGGATATGGACGGTCCCGAGATGCTAAAGGTCATGAGGACGGATCCGAAGCTAAAGGATATTCCCGTCATATTCCTGACAGGCCTTGCAGACCGTGACAGAGTCATAAATCTTCTGGTGGAGCTCAAACCACAGGGATATGTGGTGAAGCCTTCCAAAAAATCCGAGCTTGTGGCCAGGATCATTGATGTTTTGGGATAGTTGACAAATTCGATGGTGGGACCTGTATGAAACCTGTTACAGATAAATTGTATTTATTCATCAAATGTTTTTTTGCAGGGTTGATACTCTTCTCCCTGCTGGTTTTTTTGTGCCTGATAGTTCAAAGTCCCATAGCTGACAGCACACAATATGGGATTGCAGAAATGGAGAGAATATCGGCCCTGTCAATGGGCAGGCTTGTGTTTGTTTTTTCTCTCCTGATAATCGCCTTTATGGCCATCATCATAGGCTTTATACTGCGTGTTTTCCGGAAGATGAAAACACCTATAATGGTGCTGGGTACAGGAGTTTTATTCACAGCCGTGTGGCTGATCTTTGATTCGGGATATTTTTATAATGCTTTTCTACTCGATTCCGTGGACGGAGTAATGTCTTTTCTCATGATATTGCTCGTGCCTTTCCCCTTTATTTTTTACCTTGAAGTTTTGCAGGAAAACAGACACAAAAAACTGTATGTGATACTGACTCTTCTGCTGGAAGTGTCAGCATTGGTGTGCATCCTGATGCATTTCACAAAGGCTGCAGACTATTCGTCACTGAAATATGTTATCGCATTGATCGAGGGCATTGTGATCTCCGGAGTGGTCTTCGCCATGGTACAGGATTTCAGGGATGGGTCATACAGAAAATATATGCTCAGCTATATAGGAGTGGGAGGACTGGCGGTATCATGTGCGACAGAACTGATCTGCCGTGTACTGACTCAGGGCAGCCGTACCGGTACGTTTATCATAGCAGGTCTCTTCTGGACGGTGATGCTGGGTATCCTCCATCAGCTTTTTGCGGTGCGCGAGGCGCAGGAAAAGGCTGCCATGGCAGTCAGAGCCAGCGAGACGAAGACCAATTTTCTGGCAAATATGTCTCATGAGATCCGCACTCCGATGAATGCCATACTGGGCATGGACGAGATGATACTCAGGGAGGCGAAAAATAATCCCAGGATCTTAAAATACGCTCAGGATATAAAATCGGCCGGCAATATGCTGCTGTCCATCATAAACGGTATACTGGATCTCAGCAAGATCGAGTCCGGGAAGGCAGAGCTGGTGGAAAATGATTTCGACATTCGACCGGTCATAAATGATCTTGTGAATATCGTAAAAAAACGGGCTGATGACAAAAATCTGAATTTTTCATTTGATGTTGCATCCGGGATTCCGGTAAAGCTTAACGGAGATGAGACCAGGATAAGGCAGATCATGCTGAATATCATCAACAATGCCGTGAAATACACGAATGACGGTTTTGTGGAAGTGAAGCTGAAGTCGGACAGTAAGGGGATGCCGGAAGGCAGGACTAAACTCATACTGACGGTAAAAGATACAGGTATCGGAATCCGTGAGGAAGATGTGGAAAAGCTCTTTCAGCCCTTTGACAGACTGGAACAGACCAAGAACAGGAACATAGAAGGCACAGGTCTCGGACTCAGTATAGCCTATACATATGTGAAGCTTATGGGCGGAGATATAAATGTGAAGAGTGTTTACGGTGAGGGATCTGTATTCACGGTCTTCATGCCGGTGTCGGTGGTGGATGGTGCCCCTATAGGTGATATCTCGCGCACCATCAACATCATAAGAGAAGCCGGGGAGGAAGAGGAGACCTACATTATGGCGCCAGGCGCCAGGGTTCTGGTGATAGACGACAATGAGATGAATCTTGAGGTTATAGCCGGTCTCCTGGAACGCAGCCGAATGAGAGTCGATCTGGCGCAGTCCGGAGCGGACGGAATATCAATGATGAAAAAGAGGCGTTACGACATCATCCTGCTGGATCAGATGATGCCGGGGATGGACGGAATAACTACCTTGAAGCAGATGAATACAGAGTTTGATATGCAGGGAATACCTGTTATCGCTCTGACAGCAGACGCGGTGATGGGAGCGCGTGAATACTATCTTGAGAACGGGTTCACGGATTATCTGTCCAAACCTGTAAAACCGGGAGCCTTGGAAAATGCGCTGGCACAGTATCTTCCGCAAAAGCTGGTGCTCTACAGAGAGACTGACAGCGGTATGGAGACCACGAGAGTTGTGGGCGCACCGGCGGAAGCGCCGAAGACAATGCTGGTAGTGGATCACGACAGAGATTCGCTTAAGCAGATCAAAGAGAAAACAGCCCGGATCTACAGGGGGACATTTGTGGCGGATATGGAAAAGGCGCGCAAATACCTGGACGGTCATGATGTAGATTATGTTTTTGTCAGCAGAGAAGTGTTTGGGGAACTGATGGATAAGGAGGATCTTTCATAAAATGATTTGCGGCAGCTACTAAATTGGAGTATACTGTAACATATAAACACTCAGATTTCGGGCATGGATATGACAGGTTGCCGAAATACGGAAAGGAGACAGTACATGTACAAAGAGGAATTTGACCGTTGGCTTTCGTTTGATCTCGAGGATCCCGATCTTTTACCGGAGCTTACTAAGGTAAAAGATGATGACGGTGAGATAAAGGATCGTTTTGCAGTGAGCCTTAAGTTTGGAACTGCGGGACTTCGCGGAACTCTGGGAGCCGGTACCAACAGGATGAATATCTGGGTTGTGCGTCAGGCCACACAGGGACTTGCAAACTGGGTATTAAAGCAGGAAGGTGACAAACAGGTGGCTATCGCCTATGACAGCCGCTTAAAGAGCGATGTATTCGCCAAGGAGGCAGCGGGAGTTCTGGCTGCGAACGGCATAAAGGTTCGGATCTACGATGCCATAATGCCTGTTCCGGCTTTGTCCTTTGCCACCAGATACTATAAATGTACCGCAGGTATCATGGTGACTGCTTCACATAACCCGTCCAAATACAACGGTTATAAGGCGTACGGGCCGGATGGATGTCAGATGACAGATGATGCGGCTGCTATCGTATATGATGAGATACAGAAGACAGACGTACTGACCGGCGCGAAGACAATGTCATTTGCCACCGGAGTGGAGTCCGGATTCATACATTTTGTGGGAGACGACTGCAAGAAAGCATTCTATGAGGCTATCGAGGCGAGACAGGTTCGCCCGGGTCTTGCAAAGACTTCGGGACTTAAGCTTGTATACTCACCTCTCAACGGTACAGGTCTGGTGCCTGTCACCAGGGTACTGCATGATATCGGCATAACGGATGTTACCATCGTGCCGGAGCAGGAGTATCCGAATGGTTATTTCACAACATGTCCTTATCCTAATCCGGAGATATTCGAGGCTTTGAAGTGCGGTCTTGAGCTTGCCAAAGAGACAGAGGCAGACCTTATGTTAGCAACAGATCCGGATGCAGACCGCGTAGGTATTGCCATGAAATGTCCGGATGGCACATATGAGCTTGTAAGTGGCAATGAGATGGGCGTTTTGCTGTTGGATTACATTTGCGCAGGCCGTATCGAGAAGGGCACCATGCCCGAAAAGCCTGTAGCTGTTATGTCTCTGGTGTCAACACCTCTTGCTGACGCAGTGGCAGAGCACTACGGCGTTGAACTTCGCCATGTTCTGACAGGCTTTAAGTGGATCGGTGACCAGATCGCAGGTCTTGAGGCAGCAGGTGAGGTTGACAGATTCATATTCGGATTCGAGGAGAGTTACGGCTATCTGGCAGGACCTTATGTAAGAGATAAAGATGCTGTCATAGCTTCAATGCTGATATGCGAGATGGCTGCATACTACCGCAGCATCGGTTCTTCTATCAAGCAGCGCCTTGAGGAGATCTACGCACAGTACGGCAGGTATCTCAATAAAGTCGATTCCTTTGAGTTCCCGGGACTTTCCGGCATGGACAAGATGGCTGAGATCATGAAGAAGCTGAGAGATCAGGCACCGGCTGATTTCGCAGGTATAGCGGTTACAAAGGTTACGGATTACAACGAGCCTGAGAAGACAGGACTTCCAAAGGCTAATGTGCTGATCTATGGACTTGAGGACGGTTCAACCGTCATCGTGCGTCCGTCAGGAACTGAGCCGAAGATCAAGATCTACTTCACTACAAAGGGCAAGGATCTTGCAGAGGCACAGGCCAAGAAGGACAAGCTGGCTGAGGCCTGCAAACCCATTCTTTCATAAGGTGATCATGCGTTATATGAGAGGGCAGGAGTATTCCTGCCCTCATAGTGTATATTTGGTTCGTTACCGGTCATACAGGGTTACTATTCATAGGTGTTTTAATGTGTATTCCGGCACGATCACATACATACACCCTGCTGTTCGTGTGTGATATGTAATGGCACGATTCGTAAACGAATCCTGCCCTATCGGTCGGAACCATTACAAATCATGACTTCGTCATGATGGTTCCTCCCTCCCTTCGTCGCGGGGAGCACGCACATGCACATAACAGTGCACGTGCTTACTTTATATCATACTGAAAGGCTATGCCCCCTTGCTTGGTCAGCACAATCTCACATCAGTGTATATGTATATGATCTTGCCTCACTTACCTGATAGACTGCGAATAGTAATCATATAGGAGGTTTATCTGTGCTACAAAGGTTAGCGGCTTTCGGATACAGATTATTGAATAAACACAGGGTTTCAAAGAAAAAAAGCGCTGTCAGCGATTCCAATCTTGTGGCTAACAGGGCTTTTGATGAAAATGCCCGCAAGCGTTTTTACAGGAACAGATTTGTGACTGATCAGAGGATCCTGCGCAATTTCAAGCTGGGTTACAGTGATATGGCTTATGCAGGGTGTGAGATAATCGCTGTGTTTAATGCCTGCGAGCTGTGCCGCAACATAGCTTTCCGCGACAAAGATCTCGGATCAAAAGCCTGCGATCCGGCTGAAATGCTGCTGTTGGATAAGATACAGGGGGATTTCATTCCCTTTTCTGATATGATAAGACGCGCGGAGACGGGAGGATATCTGGTGCGCTTCGGAAAGTGGGGGACAAATCCCTTAAGGCTTCCGGAATATGCGTCACGGTACGGACTCAGGCTTGAAAGACTTTCAAATACTTTGCCTCACAGGGAGGGTATATATATCCTGTCTTTCTGGAACAGCAAAAAGCTTATGAGCGGAGTTCATACCGCATGTATCGAGATCGTGGGAGATACTGTGGTGACTTACAACCTTCATTACTCTGACAGCCCCATCAGCTACAGCCACGGAAAGATTGCTTCCGAGTTTAAGGTGAAGAGGCTGATAGCGGTGTATCGGGTGTCAAAAAGGTAAGTGGTTGACGATTCTTTTTGATGAGAGAGTTCATGGAACCAAAAAGATTATAGGATAGATGAAAAACGAGCCGATGGGTGATCCCATCGGCTCGTATTGTGTTTTGTGTGAAATTACTCAACCTTCGGAAGCTGGCTCAATGACTTTGCAAGTTCCTCATCAGTCGGGATGTAGTCGTTCATCTCGCGGTCGTTGTACTTCTGATAAGCTACCATGTCGAAGTAGCCTGTGCCGGTGAGACCGAAGACGATGTTCTTCTCCTCGCCTGTTTCCTTGCACTTGAGAGCTTCGTCGATGGCAACGCGGATAGCGTGGCTTGACTCCGGTGCGGGTAATATACCCTCAACTCTGGCGAAGGTTTCAGCTGCCTCAAATACTGAAGTCTGCTCAACACTGCGGGCGCTTATGATACCCTGATCGTAAAGCTCTGATACAATACTGCTCATACCGTGGTAGCGAAGTCCGCCTGCGTGGTTGGCTGAGGGGATGAAGCCACTGCCTAAGGTGTACATCTTGGCGAGAGGACAAACCTTTCCGGTATCGCAGAAATCATAAGCATACTTGCCTCGTGTAAGGCTGGGGCATGATGCCGGTTCTACTGCTATGATGTCGTAGTTGGCTTCGCCGCGAAGGATCTCACCAATGAAGGGAGATATGAGACCGCCGAGGTTCGAACCGCCGCCTGCGCAGCCTATGATCATGTCGGGTTTGATGTCGTATTTTTTGAGGGCTGCGGATGTCTCGAGTCCGATGATGGACTGATGCAGCAATACCTGTGATAACACTGAACCCAGTACATAGCGGTAACCTTCGTGTGTCACAGCTGCCTCAACAGCCTCCGAAATGGCGCAGCCGAGGGATCCTGTGGTGCCGGGGAATTCAGCGTTGATCTTGCGGCCTACCTCTGTATCCATAGAAGGAGAAGGTGTAACCTGTGCACCGTATGTGCGCATTACCTCACGCCTGAAAGGCTTCTGCTCGTAAGAGACCTTCACCATGTATACCTTACAGTCCAGATCAAAGTAAGAACAAGCCATTGACAGCGCTGTTCCCCACTGACCTGCTCCGGTTTCTGTGGTGACGCCTTTAAGTCCCTGTTTCTTTGCGTAATACGCCTGAGCTATGGCTGAGTTTAACTTGTGGCTTCCCGAGGTGTTATTGCCCTCGAATTTGTAGTAGATATGCGCCGGAGTGCCCAGCTTTTTCTCAAGACAGTACGCACGTACAAGCGGTGACGGACGATACATCTTGTAGAAGTTGCGGATTTCTTCCGGAATGTCAAAATATCTAGTGGTGTCATCAAGCTCCTGCTCTGCCAGCTCCTTACAAAAGATGCCTGACAGTTCGTCTAAAGTGACGGGCTTCAAAGTACCCGGATTTAATATCGGCGCCGGTTTCTTTTTCATGTCGCCGCGAACGTTGTACCACTGCTTTGGCATTTCTGATTCTTCAAGATAGATCTTGTATGGTATTGTGCTCATGTTTCCTCCCTTTTCAACAATCTGATTTCGATAAAATACGGATATATTATATAAACTACAGGCTTTTGCGTCAACTAAAAATATCGATATGAAAACATTGAATCATTATGTTGACATAATATATTTTGCGAGATATAATATGACAAAACATAAAACGGGCGAAGTCGGAGCGGCATCGCAGAAAGCATATAATTGCACGGAGGTATAGTTATGGAGCATATTTCGGAATTCAGGCGGAGGCTGAGCCTTATCTTGAAAACAGTGGTGGTGCTGTCAGCTGCTATCGGCGTTTTCTTAAGCGCATATGCAGGAAGAAAATCCTTTATGGGTGGGAGCAGGGTGTTTATGTATTTCACGATCCAGTCCAATATTGCGATAGCGGTCATTTGCGCTATCGGTCTTTTCCTACTCTTGCAAAAGAAGAATGTCGGAGAAGTCTGGCATGTGATCAAGTTCGTTGGAACGGTGTCTATTACGCTGACAGGGGTTGTGTTCGGATTTGTGCTGGCACCCACACTGGGAGCGAATGCGTGGAATATCCAGAATACTCTGACACATCTTGTGGTGCCGGTGACGGCAGTGGTCGACTTTTTTGTGATAGCACCGGGATCCGGTATACGAAAGAGAAATGTATTGTTTGTGATCATTCCCCCACTTTTGTATGCAATATATGCGGGCATAGGATATGTAAATAACTGGCAGTTTTCGGGAGGCTACAATTATCCTTATTTTTTCCTGAACTGGGGAAGTC
>JAEEGL015996414.1_pt1 | contig 13022 bp, 10 predicted proteins | sample 9134231 | NCBI WGS metagenome assembly JAEEGL01 (sample SAMN16246548, study PRJNA631951) | gut metagenome | biome: gut microbiome; feature: rumen; material: fiber-attached | host: Bos | place: Iran: Karaj | collected 2018-10 | reverse complement strand
TTCCATCAGGCGGGAGGAGGAACCAATCCCGCCCTTCATCCCATAGCAGATGGTTCCACGGCCTGCGCCGACCGCTCCCTGCTCAAACACTTCTGAAGCGGAAGCGATGGCCGCAAGGACTTCCCGCTCTCCGACGGGACGACGGGCGATTTCGCTCATCCGGCTGTCATTGCATTCACATACGACCGGGTTCACGGAGGTCAGCCGAATCCCGTCTTCCGCGCAGGTCTTCAGCATCCAGGACACCATTGCGTCGTGCACCCTGCCCACGTTCAGGGTATTCGTCAATGCGACAGGCGTCTCCAGAGTGCCCAGCTCATCGAGCTGGATCAGACCAAGCGTTTTTCCATATCCGTTGAAAACACAGGAGGCTGCCGTCCATTTGTCCACAAAGGGGTTCCGACCGGGCGGCAGCACCACTGTTACTCCCGTATGGCAGTTCCCCTCATCTACCGTGCAGTGGCCTACCCGGACCCCGGGCACATCTGTAATCCTGTTTCCCGGTCCATGAGGCAGGCTGCCGACTGGCATATTCATGATTCGTCCTTCACCTCCCGGTATGATTATACTATGATCTTTGCCGGTATGAAAGGTTCCGGCTACAAATGAGCAAAATCCGATATCCCCAGTCAATGCTTACAGAAGGTGTGCTTTACCAGCTCTGACTTTGAAGGAGGTTTCCCGATGAAAAACATGCTCCCGGAATGGAAGGATCGGCTGAATTACTGGATTGAAACGCTCAAACAGGATCTGTATCTTCCCCTGCAGGCGATTCCGCTGGAAGGCTTTTTTACCATGGATCAGCTGTCGCCCCGGGATGCAGAACAGCAGGCTTTTCAGCCGCTGCTTCCCGGTCAGCCCTGGGGCGAACCCTGGCAATACTGCTGGATGCGGGGAGAAATCACGATTCCTCCGGAAGCTGCGGGCAAGCGTGTGGTGATGGATCTGCAGACAGGCGGGGAATCCACCATCTTTGTTGACGGTATCTCCTTTGGCACCCGCCGGGCGGAATGGGTGACGGTTCCACACCATTATATCGAGGATAATGTTCTGTCTCTTTCCGCGATGCCGGGCCGGAAATACCATCTGCTGATCGAAGCCTATGCCGGCCATGCGTTTCCGGAAAGCAAAAAGGGCGGGTGCAGTACCGGACCGGTGCTGCCCGGACAGTATGCAGAACTGAACCATCCCGGACCAAGGACCGCTCTTGGAACCGTGACCTTCGGGATCTGGAATGAGGATGCCTATCAGCTGTATATGGATCTGGAAACCCTGCGCTCCCTGGGAGATCAGCTGGATCCCGAGAGCCTGCGGGCGGACAGGGTTGCACAGGCACTGGAGCAGGCGACTCTGACTGTGGATTTTGAACAATCCCTGTCAGATCGGATCCGGGATTATCAGGCTGCGAGAGCTGTTCTCCGCCCCGTGATGGAAGCTGTCAACGGAACTACCGCTCCTGTTTTCTATGCCGTGGGCAACGCGCACCTCGATCTGGCCTGGCTGTGGCCGATGCAGGAAACCGTCCGCAAAACCAGCCGGACTTTTGCCCAGCAGCTGCGCCTGCTGGAGCAGTATCCTGCATACAGATATATTCAAAGCCAGCCCGCCGCCTATGAGATGTGCAGAGCCAACTATCCGGAACTGTTTCAGCGCATTCTGCAAGCGGCCAGGGAAGGCCGCTGGATCCCGGAAGGGGCCATGTGGGTGGAGCCTGATACCAATATGACCAGCGGAGAATCCCTTATCCGCCAGGTGCTTCACGGAAAGAGATATTTCCGGGAAGTGTTCGGCGTGGATTCAGTGGTGCTGTGGCTCCCGGATTCCTTTGGGTATTCCGCTGCTCTTCCGCAGATTCTCAAGGGTACCGGGGTTAAATATCTGGTTACCCAGAAAATTTTCTGGTCCTATAACGAAGGCGAGCGATTCCCTTATCACTATTTTACCTGGCAGGGCGCGGACGGAACGGAAATCGATACCTTTCTGCCCACCAGCTACACCTATGACACGACGCCCAGAGAGCTCTGTGAAACCTGGAAAGGACGGGTTCAGAAGCGCGGACTGGATGCTTTCCTGTTTCCGTTCGGCTATGGAGACGGCGGAGGCGGACCGTCCCGGGATCATATCGAATACCTGCTGCGGGAAGAAGATCTGGAGGGGATGCCCCGGGTGAAAATGGCAGGGCCGGTGGAATTCTTTGAGGATATGGAGAAACAGGGCGGTCCGGGCAATCGGTATGTCGGGGAGTTATACTTCACCGCGCATCGCGGTGTATATACTTCCCAGGCTGACATCAAGAAGGGCAACCGGAAGAGCGAACTGGCTCTTCGCGAAGCAGAACTGTGGGGCGCGCTGGCAGGAATGAGCGGATTTGTTTATCCGCGGGGGCGCATGGATGCCGCCTGGAAGCTGCTGCTGCTGAACCAGTTCCATGATATTCTTCCCGGCTCCTCCATCGGCCCCGTCTATGAGAAAGCCAGAGCAGATCATCGCCGGATTATCGAAGAAGCGGAATTAGTCAAAAAGGACGCACTGACTACCCTGACCCGGGGTGAAGGGTTCTCCGTGTTCAATTCTCTGTCGTTTCCCCGAAAGGGCCTGATTCCGCTGCCAGACCGATTCGCATACGGCGCTGTGACGGACAACGGAGAGCCTGTTCCCGTACAAAGGACAGCAGACGGAGTGCTGGGCAGGGTGTCGGTGCCCTCCTGCGGCGCAGTTTCCCTGAAGCCGGTCCGTATTGAGGATGAAGTGACGGAAACCGCCTCTGCCAGGATGACTGAATCCGGTGCTGTGCTGGAAAATCGTTTTGTTCATATTGAACTGAATCAACGGGGGGAAGTCGTCTCCTTCATCGACCGGGAGACGGGACGGGAATTTGCAGCGGGCCCCATGAACAGACTGCTGGCCTATAAGGACGTGCCCAGAGTATTTGACGCCTGGGATATCGATTCCAATTATATCGATCAGCCCGTGGAACTGGATGAACCGGTTACCCTGACTGTCCGGGAGGAAGCGGGACTGCGCGCAGTTCTTCATATTTCCCGAAAAGTGATGCATTCTTCCTGGGAACAGGATGTTGTGCTGTCCGGACACGGCCGCCGGCTGGACTTTATCACACAGGCAGAGTGGCGGGAACTGCACCGGCTGCTGAAGGTGGATTTTCCGATCAATGTACAGGCAGCGGAGGGCATCAACGAAATCCAGTTCGGCTATATTGCCCGGCCGACCCATCGGTCCCGTCTGTTTGACAAGGACCGCTTCGAGGTATGCAATCACCGTTACAGTGCGCTGTGCGATCAGAGCCACGGCGCGGCTGTGCTGAACGACTGCAAGTACGGTATCAGCATGAACGGCAGCGCTCTGCAGCTTTCCCTGCTTCGCGCCGCCGCATGCCCGGAAATGCGGGCGGATAACGGGAAGCATGAATTCAGGTATGCTTTCCTTGGGTGGGAAGGCCCTTTCCTGGAGAGCCCCGTCGTGCGTGAAGCCTGCGATCTGAACGTACCGCTGCAAACAGCAGAGGGAGGGTGTGAATCCTTCAGCGCATTCCAGGTGAATCGGGCGAATATCCTGATTGACACAGTCAAGCCCGCGGAAGACGGCAGCGGGGATCTGATCCTGCGGATGTACGAAGCCAAGCAGGCAGATACCACCTGCGAACTCATTATCCACTTGCCGCTTCAGCGAGTGATGCTTTGTGACATGCTGGAAAACGCAGCAGATCAGCTGCTGCCTGACAAAGGGTGCATCACGCTTCATTTTCATCCCTTTGAGGTGAAGACCCTTCGACTGATCCGGAAAGCGTGACAAAAAACAGCGATACCGGCATTGGTGTTTTGAAAAGGAGCACTTCAGTCCAAAATGACAGCCCAGGCATCAATCAGCCTTTCCAGACTCCACTGGGCATTAGCCGGACTGGTCGAGGGCAGACAGACTGCCTCCCGGCCGGTGACGGGCTGAATCAGCTTCTCATACATCCGCCAGGATGTTTTTCCATTACAGAAAATCCGGCCGATTGGGCAGGAATCCAGAATCGGAGACAGATCATTTGCCTGAACCGATTTCATACTGGCATCCGCGGAACCGGTAATGATACAGCTGGCTACAGAATCCCACAGGGCCAGGCCATGATCCAGAATCAGGGCTTTTTTCTCCGGGATGGTCAGGGGAAGGTCCTGATGATACAGTGCAGCAAGCACTTTCCAGAATCGGTTCTGCGGATGCCCGTAAAAGAACTGCTGCTCGCGGGATTTGACCGACGGGAAGGAACCCAGAATCAGAACCCTGCTGTTTTCGCTAAAAAGCGGACCGAAGGGATGCGTGATTCGTGAATCCATGCGTGCCTCCTGAGAGAAAAAAATCCGGGTGCTCACGGGGAAGACAGGTTCGAGATCCGGCGCGGAACGATCCTTATGTAAAATCCCTTGAACACGAAAGCTGATCCATTGTAGCATCCGGGAGCACAGAGTACAAGCCTTGACAGCGCGGGATGAAAAGCGTATGATGAATGCACTGAAAGGAAAGGACGGGCATTGGCTGCTGATGAGGAAGAACGACTGACATTCGGCTTTGTGAACGATCCTCTGTGCAGACTGCGCAGAGGCTGGTTGCGGTGCCGTTTGGAGGTTGTGATCTTCGCAAAAGCCAGACGTCTTTTTTGTTTTGCTTTTCCGCATTTCCGCCTCCACGGCTGATGGAGGGAAAATGAATGGCTAAACTGCTTCTTGAGGCAAACAATATCAGGATGGAATATGGGGACCGGATGCTTTTCCAGATTCCGGTTCTACGGGTTTATGACGGAGAACGAATCGGACTGATCGGCGCAAACGGCGCGGGAAAGTCGACCCTTCTGAGCCTGCTGAGCGGAGAGCGTGAACCGGAGGAAGGCGTGGTTCGCCGCATGGGCCGGGTGGCTGTGATCCGGCAGCAGGGAGAAGAGCAGGAAACGGAGATCAAAGGAGAGCTTCGTTCCCTGTTTCAGACGAAGGATGCCCGGTCAGGCCTGTCCGGCGGAGAACGGACACGGAAACGGATTGCTGCGGCACTGTCTGCACAACCCAATCTGCTGATGGCGGATGAGCCGACGACGGATCTGGATGAAGCCGGAATTGACCTGCTTTATCAACAGCTGGAGGCTTTTTCAGGATCGCTGATCCTGATCTCCCACGACCGGGCTCTGCTGCGGCATTTCTGCGACCGGATCTGGCAGCTGGAGGACGGGGAGATTACGGATTTTCCGGGAGGCTATGACGCATTTCAGGCGGAGCGAATCCGCCGGCGGGACCGGGCCCAGTTTGAATATGACCAATATAAAAAGGAACAGAAGCGCCTGAAAGCATCCGCCCAGCGAATGGCGGAGCGGGCTGCGTCCGTGCAGAAAGCACCGAGCCGCATGGGCAACAGTGAAGCGCGGCTGCATACCCGGGAGTACACCAATTCCGTACTCCATCTGAGCCATATGAAGCGGACGATTCAGAACAGGATGGAGCAGATGGAGGAGAAGGAGCGGCCGACCGCCCTGCCTGAAATCCGGATGAAGCTGGGCGTGCTGTCCCCGGTGCGGGCGAAGAACGTGCTGGAGGTACGATGCGAACGGATGACGGCAGGCGGAAAGATCCTGCTGGAGGATACGGGGATGATTCTTCCCACCGGCAGCAGAACCGCGCTGACCGGCGGGAATGGAACCGGGAAAACGACCCTTCTTTCCGCCATCACCGGTAACCTTCCCAAAGAATGCGGCTTCGAGGGCGTGATCCGGCTGAATCCGCAGGGGAAGATCGGGTGGTTTGATCAGCATCACGAGCGGACGCTGCGGCCCGAAAGCACCGTGCTGGAAAACGTGGCGGAAGCATCCGCGCACCCGCAGGCGCTGTCCCGGACCGTGCTTTCCTGTCTGGGGTTTGCCCGGGAGGATGCCTTTAAACCGGTCTTCGTTCTTTCCGGGGGCGAAAAAGCCAAGGTGGCGCTGGCCCGGCTGCTGCTGATGGACCTGAATCTGCTGATTCTGGATGAACCAACCAATCATCTGGATCTCTATACGATGGAAGCCCTGGAGGAACTGCTGAGCGGATACGGCGGAACAATTCTTTTTGTCAGCCATGATGAAACGTTCCTGCGGAAAATATCCACCAGGAGCATCCGCATTGAAAACCGGAAACTGATCACTGCATAGGACAGGAGCAAAGAGAACAGAAGGACCGGCTGTGAGGGAAAGGAAAAAGAGATGAAGAAGATTCTGATCACCAATGATGACGGGATTCAGAGCCCGGGGCTGATCCGACTTGTGCAGGCGGCCAGCACGCTTGGAAAAGTATGGGTGATTGCGCCGGATGGACAGCGAAGCGCCCAGAGCCACAGCATCACGGTACGACAGGCGGTCGACCTTCATCCGGTGGCGCTGCCGGTCGCGGGCGTCCGGGCTTATGCCTGCTCCGGAACACCGGCTGACTGTGTCCGGATCGGAACGGCTCATCTGCTGAAGGAACAGCCGGACTGGGTTTTTTCCGGGATCAATGACGGATACAATATGGCGACGGATATCCAGTATTCGGCGACTGCCGGCGCTGCCTTCGAAGCTGCCGCGCTGAACATTCCCGCGATTGCCGTATCCGAAGCTGCGGGCGGAATCCATGGGCTGACTGACGCCTGGCTGCAGAAAATCCTGACTGATCTGACGCAACGGGAGCTGCAGGCCGGGCAGATTTTCAATGTTAATTTTCCGGGCGGAAACGAAGAGGATTTCCGCGGCATCCGGGAGAACCGGACGGTGGGCAGGTGTCCGATGTATCAGGCAGAATACAGGACGATCGAAGCATGGGAAGACGGCGGGATCCGGGTCGCAGTCAGCGGGACGCTCGATACAGAAAGCGTGCTGCGGAATGAGCAGGAGAAGGAATCCGATTTCCGGGCGCTTATGGAGGGATATATCTCCATCGGGATTGTAAATAATATCCACTGAGGGAATCATATCGAACGGTACGTGCGGGAGAGCCCCCGAGGAAAGAGGCGGAACGAACATGAAAGCGAATGAAAAAACCAATGTGATGCGAACGCTGGAGCAGCATAAAATGGCCTATACAGGTCATTACTATGAGGCGGACAGCACGCTGACAGGTGTCGAGATCGCAGAGCGGCTGGGAGAACCTCAGGAATGTGTGTTCAAGACCCTGGTGACCAGCGGGAAACCGGGAAAGTATTATGTCTTTGTGATTCCGGTCGCTGCGGAACTGAACCTGAAGAAGGCGGCTGCAGCGGCCGGGGAGAAAGCCATCAGCATGATTCCCCAGAAACAGCTGCTGCCTCTGACGGGATATATTCACGGCGGCTGCTCGCCGGTCAACATGAAAAAGGCCTTTCCAACCTTTCTGGACCGGAGCGCGGAAGGCATGGGGAAGATTTTTGTCAGCGCGGGAAAGGTCGGAGCCCAGGTCGAGGTTGCTCCCGGGGACCTGCAGAAGCTGACCGGGTTTTACTATGCGGATCTGGTCTGATCCGTACAGCAGCTGCCGGGCCGGATTCTCCCGGATTCTCCGTCAGAACCCGTTCGAGGATCTGATTGCGAAAGGCGGGAAGGCGTGATATCATAATCAGAGATGCAGCAAAACAAGGAGGAAACAGACAATGACAGTGCTGGACCGGTTCCTGAAATATGTACAGGTTGAGACGACATCAAATGAAGAGAACCCGGGCTGCCCGTCGACTCCCGGCCAAAAGGTTCTGGGCGCGATGCTGGCGGAAGAAATGCGGGAGATGGGAATCGCGGACGCCCGGATGGATGAACACGGATATGTATACGGTACAATTCCGGCAAAAGGAAAGAGCCATGCTCCGGCGATCGGGCTGATCGCCCATATGGACACCTCGGACGGCGTCCAAGGAAAAACAACTCCGCAAATCGTGAAGAACTACGACGGCGGGCCGATTACGCTGAAAAACGGCGTGGTGATCGATGGATTTGATTTCCTGTCTGATCTGAAGGGAATGGATCTGGTGGTCACCTCCGGGGATTCGGTGCTGGGAGCTGACGACAAGGCCGGCGTCGCGGAGATTATGAGCCTGTGTGAAGACATGACCCGGGATGACGCGCCGGATCATGGAAAAATCTGCATCGCATTTACTCCGGATGAGGAAATCGGACGGGGCGCAGATCTGTTTGACGTCGCAAACTTCGGGGCGGATTTCGGCTACACGGTGGATGGCGGCGCCCTGGGCGAACTGGAATACGAATGCTTCAATGCAACTTCCTGCACGGTTACGGTGAAGGGCGTAAACATTCACCCGGGCAGCGCGAAGAACCAGATGAAGAACGCGAGCCTGATTGCCATGGAGTTTGCCGGGATGCTGCCGGCCTGGGAGCGCCCCGAGCATACGGAAGGATATGAGGGCTTCTATCATCTGGCGAGCATGAAAGGCGACGAGGAAGAAGCCATTCTGAAGTACATTATCCGGGATCATGATGCTGTCAAGGCTGAGGCAAGGAAGCAGACTGTGCTCCGGATCGGGGAATATCTGAACGCGAAATACGGCGACGGGACGGTCCGGGTCGATCTGCGGGATTCCTACCGGAACATGAAGGAAATCGTGGAGCAGCATCCGGAAATCCTGGAAAAGGCGAAGGCCGCTTTCCGGGCCTGCGGCGTGGAGCCGATCATTACTCCGATCCGCGGCGGAACGGACGGCGCACGGCTGAGCTACATGGGACTGCCATGTCCGAACCTCTCGACGGGCGGGTACAACTTCCACGGACGGAAGGAACTGATTCCGGTCCAGGCCATGGAGAAAATGGTGGCTGTGCTGAAAAAGCTGATTGCGGAGGACTGATCCGCTGAACCGAATCAGGGGGAAGCATACAGGCATTCAAGCAGATTTCAGACCTGCGGAGACGGCAGAGAGGAGAGAAGATGGCGGAGATCAACTGGGAACTGTTTGATACACAGGTTGAAGCCTGCCGGCTTTGCCCCCTCTGTCAGCGGATTCGTCACAAGGTGCCGGGACAGGGAGACCGGAACTCTCCACTGATGCTGATCGGAGAAGGACCGGGAGAACACGAAGACGAGCAGGGGATGGCGTTTGTCGGCGCAGCAGGGCAGCTGCTGACGAAGATGCTGGCGGCCATCCAGCTGCCCCGGGAGAGAGTGTATATCTGCAACGTCGTGAAATGCCGGCCGCCGGGCAACCGGGTGCCGCTGCCGGAGGAAATCGACGCCTGCCGGATTCACCTGCGGATACAGACCTGGCTGATCCAGCCGAAGGTGATTGTCCTGCTGGGTGCAACCGCGGCGAAAGCCCTGCTGAATCCGGAAATCCGGATTACAAGAGAACGGGGCATCTGGACAGAACGGAAAGGGATCTGGATGATGCCCACCTATCATCCGTCCGCGCTCCTGCGGGATGAAAGCAAGAAACCAGCAGCCTGGGAAGACATGAAAAGCCTGCGGGATAAGCTGATTACACTGGGCCTGTATCCGGATATATATGGGACGTAACGATCAGGCTTGTTTAAGCGCGCCGGGCAGGGCTTTTCCGCCCGAAGAATCACTGAGTGAAGCAAACCGGAATACGGAAAGGAGAAACGCAATGCCAAAGATCCGTACGATTATCACCCAGGATGCCGAGGTGGACGATCAGAATTCACTGCGGCATTTCCTTTTCTATGCCAACGAAGTCGAGCTGCAGGGGATTGTGCAGACGTCCTCCAAGTTCCACTGGATCGGCGTACCCGGAGCGAAGAAGCCGGAAAAGAAGCGAAAGGATGATTTTGAAGGGATAGAGCAGAGCGGACCTTTCGATGCTCCGTACCGCTGGCCGGGCACGGACTGGATGATGCGGGTGATTGATGATTATGAGAAGGATTACCCCAACCTCGTGAAGCATGCAGACGGTTATCCGACACCGGATTATCTGCGCTCCATCACCAAGGTGGGGAATATCGGATATGAAGGGGAAATGGAAGCTCCGACAGAGGGGTCGGAGCTGATCCGGAAGCATATTCTGGATGACGACGAGCGAACACTGTACCTCCAGGTCTGGGGCGGAACCAACACCATTGCCCGGGCACTGATGGATATCGAAACAGAATACAGGGATACAGCAGAATGGCCGGCACTGCATGAAAAGATCACCCAAAAGGTCGTCATTACCGCCTGCGGCGAGCAGGATCCGGCATACCGGGAGTATGTCGCGGAAAGCTGGCCGGGGATCCTCTTTGTGAAGACCCTGCAGATGGGAAGCTATGCCTATCCGTGGTTCATGATGCCGGAAGGGGAGAGCAAGGATACCCTGAAGGCGGCGTTCATGAAGCAGGAGATTCTGACCGGGAAAAGTGCCCTGACGAACGGATACTGTACGTGGCTGGACGGGCATCGATACGAGGGAGAAGGAGAGGACGCCCAGTTCGGTGCGAATCCCAATATCGTGCATGAATGGTTCGGCGCAAAGATGGGCCTGTCCTACGTGCCGCAGAAATACGATTTCCTCTCGGAAGGAGACTCCCCGACCTACATCCTTCTGTTCCCCTGGGGATTCCGCACGCTGGAGAACTTTGCCTGGGGCGGAATGGCCGGAAGATACCACCGGGTGGAAGGCCAGACCAACTCCAAAGGAGAAGCGCTGAATCTCTGGGATGTTTCCCTGGATCACTATACCGACCGGGAGGGGAAAACATCTGAACTGGAATCCATGTGGCCTTATGTGGCGGATGTGCAGCGGGACTTTGCAGCCCGGGTTGCGTGGGCCGGCGCTGACAGCTTCGAAAAAGGCGAGCATGCTCCGGTGCTGACCATTGCGGAGGGGACGGATCTGACCGCAAAGGCCGGTGAAAAGCTGGCATTTCACGCGCATAAGGACAGCCCGGACGGGCAGGCTGTCAGCATCCGGGCATGGGTATACCGGGAGGCCAGTGCCCCCTGCGCCGCCTCGATGAAGGTGGCCGTCGAAAGGGAAACCGTACTGATGCGGATTCCGGAGGAGGCCGCGCCGGGCGACCAGATCCATATTGTGATTCAGGCACAGGCACGCGGACATTACCGGCTGACGCATTATCAGCAGGCGATCATCACCGTGCAGTGACCTGTCTGAAGCGGAGAGAGCAGAATATGACTCAGGAAGAACGGATTGCGTATTATGAAAGCATCCTGGACAGCGCGGAGCAGAAAATCGCCGGTGGACAGGATGCATCCGCAGAACTGCGGGAGCTGGAAGCCTATTATACCAGCCCGCTGTGGAAGGAAGACTACGCCGCCGATGAAGCGGGGCTGCTGCCGAAAGACCTGAAACGGGGGGTGCTTTCCCAGGACGGGATTGATCATCTGTTAGAGGGAGCGGAGCTTCATGGATAGGTTTTCGAACCTGATTCTTCTGTTTTATATCTATTCCTTTGCCGGATGGTGCATGGAAGTTGTTCTGAAATATATCCAGTTTCACCGCTTCATTAACCGGGGCTTTTTTGCCGGCCCGATCTGTCCGATCTACGGAAGCGGGGCAGTGCTGATTACGGTGGCTGTCGGCTGCCTTTCGTCGATGGAATCCGCCTATGGAACCACATTCGCGATTTCTCTGGTTCTCTGCGGCCTGGTGGAATACCTGACCAGCTATTTCATGGAGAAACGCTTCCATGCCCGCTGGTGGGATTACAGCCAGAAACCCATGAACCTGCACGGGCGCGTGTGGATCGGAAACCTGATCCTTTTCGGAATCGCCGGCGTCGGGATCATCCATCTGATCAACCCGGCCCTGTACGCCGTGCTTAACCCGATCCCGCTAAAGATCCGGAGCATGACTGCGGGCGCGCTGACAGCTGTTTTCGCCGCAGATTATGTTGTGACGCATTTCGTGCTGAAGCTGGTGAAGGCAGGCATCGAGCACAGCGAAGCGGACAATACGGAGGAGATCCGGCAGGAGATCCATGTGATGATGTCCGACAAGTCCATCTTCCACCGCCGTTTTGCGGATGCCTATCCTGAAGTGATTTACCGGACGGAGCGGATCAATTCCAGGCTTGAGGCGATTCGGGCTGAAACCGAACGACTCCGCAGGGAAGCTGAAAAGCGGATCGAAGCCAACCGTGAGCCGGCTGCGCTGATCAAAAATACCATTATCGCGAAGCAGGATGAGCTGATCGGCCTGCTGTATGACGAAGCACAGGCCAGTGAGAAAATGAGGGCCCTGCAGGCTGAGATCAGCCGGGAAAAGGAAAGACTGGACTATCATCCAATGGTCCGGGTGGAGAACAGACTCAAGGAAAAACAGGCGGCCCTGTGATTCATTGAACAACGCATCAGAAACAGGAGAAAAAGTATGAGCCGTACGCCGTCCATGGTTCGGGATCTCACTCACGGACCAGTGGTTCCCCTGCTGATCCGGTTTACACTGCCGCTTTTTGTATCCAATGCGCTGCAGGCGGTCTACAATCTGGTGGATATGATCGTGGTCGGCAATTACATCGGGAAAGCCGGGATGTCCGCCGTATCCATCGGCGGGGATATCCTGCATCTGCTGACCTTCGTGGCCATGGGCTTTTCCTCAGCGGGACAGGTGATAATCGCCCGGCATGTGGGAGCGAAAGAGACGGATGCTGTCCGGAAAACCATTGGAACCATGTTCACGTGCCTGCTGAGCTTTTCTGTTTTCATGGCGGTTATCTGTTATTTCCTTCGTTACTCCGTGCTGGACTGGCTGAATACACCGGCTGCTTCCTACAGCTACACGATGGACTATATGGTCACCTGTATCTGCGGACTGATATTCATCTACGGATATAATATCGTCAGCGCGATCCTGCGGGGCATGGGCGACAGCCGCCGCCCCTTCTACTTCATCGGAATTGCGGCTGTACTGAATATTGTGCTGGATATCCTGTTTGTGAAATACTGCGGGATGCAGGTTTTCGGAGCGGCGCTGGCAACGGTGATCGGGCAGGGGATCAGCTTTATCGCTTCCATCATCTATCTGTACCATCGGCGGGAAAGCTTTGGATTTGACTTCCGGCCGGCAAGCTTCCGCATCGACGGAACGCAGTTCCGGCG
>JAEEGL014983799.1_pt1 | contig 13022 bp, 8 predicted proteins | sample 9134231 | NCBI WGS metagenome assembly JAEEGL01 (sample SAMN16246548, study PRJNA631951) | gut metagenome | biome: gut microbiome; feature: rumen; material: fiber-attached | host: Bos | place: Iran: Karaj | collected 2018-10 | reverse complement strand
CGTGTTCAATTCATGGCATAATGTATTTCCTAGTCGGCAGTTGTAAAATTGCATGACAATGTTTTTATGCGTCAGGCTCGCAGAATAACGAAGTAAAGCCTTGCTTGACAAGTTCAGTCCTCAAATGGCTCAATGCCCGTGAAAGTTTCATGCCCACTTGCGCCTCGTCAATCCCTGTTCTGGCGGCGATTTCCTTGTAGCTATGGTATTCCATATAACGCAAGTGTACAAGCGTTGATTCTTGCTGGCTTAGATTGGCAAGAGCCGCATGCAACGCCTCCACTTTTTCATCTGTAAGGAAAACCTTCTCTTCCACAAAAGGAAAATCATCTGTGATGGGCAATATCGTCAATTTGTTTCGACGTATGTAATCCACGCATTTGTTGTGGGCGACGGCTTTGATGAAGAAACCCAAATGCTCCACATCGTTTATTTTTTGGATTTTTTCATGAAGGGCCAACATGACATCCTGCGCAATCAGGTCAACGGTCTGCTTGTCCAGCTGGCGCAGATTGCGTCTCACGAGCCCTCTGGCCACGGGATGGCATTTGGCAAAAAGCAGGTTCCATTTCTCTTCATTGCCCGTTTTGCACGCATGCAATAATACATGTAGCTCGTCATCCATTATTGTGTTTTCCCTGATTATTTTCGTAAATCGCAGAAGTAGGCACTTTGTAACCAGGCATTGTCAAACTTTCTTGAAAGTCTGGTTTACCCTGCTTCTTTTATTCGTTCAGGGAAAAACACAATTTCTGTCAAGGAATTTTACATTTTTATTCGCGCATACGGGCGTAAACGGGGCGGCTAACGGGGCGGAACGGGGCGGCTAAAGCCGCCCCCTCCGAGGGAAGCCCGCCCCTACGATTCCCTCGGAGGGGGGGGCAAACGGGCGCAAACGGGGCGGAACGGGGCGGCTAAAGCCGCCCCCTCCGAGGGAAGCCCGCCCCTACGATTCCCTCGGAGGGGGGGGCAAACGGGGCGGAAACGGGCGCAACGGGCGAAGACGGGCGGAAACGGGGCGCAAACGGGCGCAACGGGCGCAAACGGGGCGGCTTTATCGGAGGGGGCGGCTTGTAAGCCGCCCCGTTCCGCCCCGTTCCGCCCCGTTCCGCGCCCGTTCCGCCCCGTTCCGCCCCGTTATTCTGTTGCCCTGATGATGATGAAGTCGTGCTTCTTCAGGGTGAATATTACTTTGTTCCCTGCCACGTTAAGGGGTTGGGCAGTTTCCTCGTTCTTTGCGCTGGCAATGGGTTTTGCGTACGCCATTTCCGCTGTGCAGTCATTGTCGGCATAACTGCCGATGAAGGTGAAGATGTCCTTGCCGCGCTGGTATGTGACCTGCTTCAGAGCATCGTTGCTGCATTTCACAGGCGCTTTCTCATCCCAGAAGTTATAGACCACGCAGTCATCCTTCCAGGTGCCAAAGTCATAGAACCTGTCCAGCGTGTTTTTGATAAGCGTGTAGTTGGAGCCTCTTGGGCATGTAGGCTGGACCTCATGGGACAGCAGCGAGGCCAACATGGTGCGTGTGGCCCAATCCCTGACCTCCTTGGTTTTGGCGCCAGTGATGCCTTCCAGCACGGTGGGGAAGCATCCTGCCTGAACACCAGAGCACACCGTGCGGATGTAGTCCGATGTAAAGCGCTCCTGGAAATCATTCACGCCATATTTCCACTCCATACCCATGGTATTGGTTGTAAGGCCAATGGTAGGCAGGATGTTGGTGTTGGTGTGGTGGGCGGTAATCCATGGGGTAATGCCCCTGTCCATCATGGTTACTGCCTGACGGCGATTGAATTCGCGGCAGCGCCAGAGGCCCAGTGATGGATGCACTCTGCCATTGTCGTCAATCCATGCACCGCCAGTTGCCCAACTGTTGCCAGCGGCCAGGAACACATTGTCGTTGTAGATGCCCTTGAAGCCATGCTCCAGCATCTTGTCCAGATAGTAGATGGCGTAGTCCACGTATGACTCGTTCAGCATGAGGCCGCCAACCCACTCGTCCCTCATGACGGGGTGTTCAGGGAGTTTGGCAGTTGATTCACTGTCGCATGTGTAGCAGTACACGATGCTGTCATTTTGGCGGTCATGCAGACTAGCAGTGATGTTGAAACCGCCCTGGGTGTGGCTGAGGACGTGTGCGCGGGCGTTCTCCTTTGTCATGTTAGCCAGCCATGGTGTTTCGCTGGTGCCGTATGCCTTCATGATCCTGTCTGTCCAGGCATTGATGTAGTCCTTGTCAATGACGCCAGTCTTCTGTGCCTCGAACATCTTATCCCAATGGCTGAAGTCCTGGAATGCGGGGTATCTGCCAGCCCAAGTGTAGAAGCAGCCCCAGTAGAAGTTGGAATACATGGCTCGTGAAAGCTGCGTGCCCTTCTTGGTAAAGTGGTCTCTCCAGCCACGCCATCCCTTTGGCATGGGCTTCACAGGCGAGGCCAACAATGCGAAGGTGATTGTATTGTCCTTTGCCAGTTTCTTGGGACTGTTGAGCAGGTTCAGCCTGATGGTGACTGTGCCGTCCTTTTCGCGGAACAGCTCCACGCCATCCCTTTCCTTGGAGTGGCACCATCCCTTGTCCCAGTCCGCCGCATAGCAAAGACCGCGGTATTCATTGCCCACCCAGATGTAGGGCAGGAAACTGTCAAAATGGGTCTGCGGAACTTTCTTGGACGAGAAAAGGAGGCCATTGCCCTTGGGCACGAAGCCAGCAGGGTTGTGGCGTAGGCCCTCGCCTATGGGGTGGTAGAGGGTGGCGATTTCCTTGCGTATTGGGATGTCCACATACAGGCGTGTCGGCAGAGGCTTCGCGCCAGACGTCAGTTTCCAGTCATAGCGCAGAAGTCCATCCTGTTCCATACGGATCTTTGCCTGGATTTTCAATGCCTCGCATTCCAAGGTGTTCTCCGCGGTGATGGTGGTGTCTGATTCGCTGAGGAACTTGGGCGTCTGGCATTTCCATGCCAACTTCTTGCCATTGGCCTCGGCGATGACCTCCACGGGACGAGCCAGTACAGGACCGCCATTGGCGGTGATTGCCTCGGGAAGGCCATTCTGCGCCAAGGTCATTTCCTTCAGCACGGCGGTCAACTTGCTGCCATTGCGCTTGAGGGGCGTAAAGCCAGTGATCAACCTGTCTGTCTTGCCGATGTCGTTGTTTAGCCAGGCATAATCTTTCACATCAAATGAGCGCTCCAGCAAGGGCGTCTCCGAACTGGGCTTGGACAGGAAGAACGAATATTTGCCGTCAGCCAGCTTTTTGGTCACTGGCAATGCCAGACGCAAGGTGGCCATCTCGCGGCCATTCTCCTCTTTGCCGTAGCCCTTGTTGAAGTCAAGCGCGAATGTCTCCACCACCTTGTCCTTGGAATTCCTGATTTGCAGCTGCAACTTCTTCTCAGGGACAGCCTTGCAATCTAAGACAAGATCCACCACAGCCTTGTTCAGGCTCTGGTACCAGCAGACATTGCCTGTGACGGGCTTGTCGCCTTGGGAGAACATAGTTATCTCAGCGGCGGACAATGGGCGAGAGTAAACGCTGAAATCCGCGTATGCGGCATTGGATAGTTCTGGTTCGCCGACCTTTGAAAAGTCCATCGGGAACTTGTGCTGGAGAATGCCACGGCGGATGCCGTTCATGTACACTTCCACAGCCTCAGGCAGGAAGTTGATTGCAATGTGCATCCACTGGCCTGGCTGTGGGCGACGCCCGATAAGAGTGTTCTTCGGGTTCTTGTTTTCTGGTGCAAAACTCTGGCATCCGACGAGGAAGCCGCCGTCACGCTGCTCCTGGAAGTAGATGTAGCCGTTGGGCCTGTAGGCAGTGCCGAAGAAACGGCGGAAACTCTTTTCCTTGGGAAGCGGCGCAGCAACACGCATCCAGAAAGACACTGCGCCTGATGTGCTAAGCCTGGCGTTGGGAAAACTCACCGTGCGCCCCGTAAAGTCCAAAACCTTGCGGGATGCGGTAGGTCCCTGCACGGCAGAAGGCTCACCTAATTCTGGCTTCGATACCTTCGCCTTGGCGTTTTTGATGGTGGTATAGTCAATAATTTCGTTCTTGCCAGCGTCAAAGCCGCAGAAAAGCGTCTGATATGATTCGGTGTTCTGCCATAGAGGCAAGTTTGGTGGCTGCCAGGTGATGGACCTGTTCCAGCCCTTTGCCTTGAAGTCAATCTTGCACTTGCCGCCCTCCGCCGCGCATTCCTCGGTGAAGTCCTGCTCAACGGCCTTGCCAGGAGCAATGTCCAGTTTCTTGGAGAGAGCCTGCTGCTTGTCGCCAGAAAGTGCAAGCGCAATTTCCGTGGAAGCGGGTTTTGAGCCATTGTTGGCAACGCGGAAACGCAGGGGCAGCCTGGCCTCGCCGCTGTACAACTGCTGTGTCGCCAATGCATCCTTTTCAAAATGGAAGACGGAATATGAATTGGGGTCGCTGTAACTACTGACATCCGTCATCGGCGCTTCGCGTCTTGGTGCCACGCCGTAGTTCCTGCACACCATGATACGCCAATCGCCTTCTGGTGAGCCTTCCACGCCCATTTCCTTAAGTGGGAAGGCCATTTCCATGGTCCACAGCCCGCCTTCCACCTTTGACTTGACGGTGGCGTTGTGCTTCCAGGGGCGTGAACTCAGGCCATAGCCGGGATTGTGGTGCTCCGCCATGGTCTTCTCCTCGAAGTTGGCCATGAACTGGAACGCGCCGAATTTAAGTGATTCCACGGTGCGGAGTTTTTCTGGCGGCGCGAACCACAATTCCATGGAATCGTGGTGGTTCATCCACCTAGAGGCGGCAACCAGATTGCCGCGTGGCGGCATCTCCGCCTGCAATGCCATGTAGATGTTGCTCTTGTCATAAGCCATCCACACGGTGGTGCGGCGTGCGTCCATGTTCTTGGCGCCGCCGCTAAAGGCCATTGCGCAGTCCCATTCCCCTGAGTCCAGGCGCCCGTCTATTGTTGGAGCCGCTTTCAGGAAGGGCACTGAAAAGTCAGCCGCTGTAAGAGATAATGAGAAAATTGCCAGAAAGAGAAATATGGCTCTGCGCATTATGTGTTGGCCTCCTTAATTAGTAATTCCAGTTGTAGGGCCTATAGACATGGGTAGTTCCACCATGGTATGCCCAGAAGCGAGCAGTGTAATGATTTATATTGGGTTCACCAGAAGGCAAATCAAGGATGGGTGTCCTCTTTTCGCTGCTGGCATGTCCATCCGCAAATGCCACTGTTATAAACGATTCACCATTGTGTGGAAAGTCAATGTAACGCATGGTGCTACCCTGCCCACATGAATATAAGTTCATGTGTGCGTCTGCAATGCTGCTTATTTCAGAGGGATATTTCGGCTGTCCATATTTTCTTTGTACCTTCTTTTCGCCAGCATTGATGGAAATATGCAACATTGAATTCAAGCCATAATGGTAGGTAGGTCCATAACTTAAATATGGAAATCTATATGTCATGTTATTAGCGACTACTTCCTTGCTTGCTCTTTCAGGGCAGATGAATTCAGGCATGCGTTGGCCGTCTGCGCCAGGCATATACTTCCTGCTCACAAGGAGGTGCGCCCAATACAACCCCATTGCAGCGCATGGCATATAGAATTCCTCATGGTCGTTTTCGTACAACTGGGCAAAAAGCCGCAACTGCTTTACGTTATTTACGCAGGAAATACTGCGGGCCTTCATTCTTGCCTTGCTCAATGCAGGCAGCAACATTGAAGCCAGGATAGCAATGATTGCTATGACAACCAGCAGTTCAATCAACGTGAAAGAATCAGTTTTTCTTTGTGTCTTCATTGTACTTCTCCTTATTTTTATGTGAAAACTTTAAACAACAGCGATTACCAGTTTGTTAATTTTACCATAGATAAGGAGAGAAAACAAGATAACTATTGTGCAATATATTAACTTATTGTGCAAAAACTAGAAAATCTGCCCCTTAAATGTCTTCCCTATACTCCAGACACGGTAAACTTTTCCGCACGGAATACCGCAGGTGTCTTTCCATATTTCCGCTTGAATCTTCTATAGAAATAGATCATGTTCGAGAAGCCGCATTTCTCGCAAATCTCCTTTATGGAGAGTTCAGTGCCCGTAAGCATGTCGGCGGCATTGGACAATTGCTCATTCAATCTGTAGTTCACGGGCGAAAGATTGAACATATTGTTCCACTGGAGATAGAAGTTGCGTCTGCTGAAACCATATTTCTGAATAAGCGTATTCAAATCTTGCCCTTTCCTAAGGCCATCGGCTATCTCCAATATGGACATGTTTGGGGTTTGCCCTTTGTCGTTTTCCTCTTTTAGTGCTCTAAAGATGGAGGAAATGAGATGAATTGCCAGCGTGTCCATTTCATCTGCCACGCCAGGGGCTTTATAGCAGTCAAGTCTCTCTCGTATTGCCTTAAGAATCTTACGGACGTGGTCATTGAAAAAATAACCATACAATATCATTTTCTCACTGGTGCCGAACAGTTTGCACAGTGCCTCAGTGACATCTGGGTTATAACTGAAGAGAATCTCGTCATGAAGTGGAACATCTTTTCCTCCTGTGAATGTATTAACTGGCAGGAAAGAAAACTTTATGTAGTCATCCTTGATGAAGGAATTGTATTTTTTGTGATTGAAGGAAATGCATATATAATTTTCCTTAAGGTGATAACCTTTGGTCAAAGCCTGATTCGTCAGCCAACCGACAAGAGCCAGTTTATAGGGAAATGAAATAAGCCTGGGAATATCCCCAAAGCGACATAACAAGTATAATTGGCTCATTTTTGCTGTGTATGCCCTAAAACTCGAATTATTTGTGCAGTAATTTACAATTACAAAAGCAAAAAACAAACTATACTTATGCGCGGCCATGAGCCGCGCATTCAGGACGATATGTTTCCATACGACCAATAGAAACGAGAGTCCTGCGTCATGAGTGCGCGGCTCATGGCCGCGCACAAGCCAAGCCTGCGGCGCATGGAAGTCCTGCGTCATGAGTGCGCGGCTCATGGCCGCGCACATACTTGTCATAATACAAAATTGCATTACTTTAGCACCCTAAAAAATCTGTGATAATCGGCGCAAATCTGTGGATAAAGAAAAATGCTGAAAGAGGAAATCAAGTTCTACACGACACGTTGCAAGATGTTCTTGCCGCGAATAAGATCCCATCGCATTGGCGAGGCCGTGGACTTCACGGCGGAGTATGCAGTGGAGAAAGAATTCACGCCCTACAAGGACAGGCTAAAGTTGCAATACACCCCGATTGCGCCAAATATACCTTGGGGCAAGCCATGGGACAGCGCCTGGTTCCACGGCATCGCAACGCTCCCGCCACAATGGAAAAACAAGAAACTTGCCTGCGAGATACTATTCACTGGAGAAGCACTTGTATTTGACGAGGAAGGCGTGCCTGAATGGTCCCTCACCTCATATTCGGCATACGATGGCGGCTACTTGAAGGACCTGTATTTCCCAGAGCCTGGCAGAGTAAAGAAAGGGAAGTTGGAACTGTGGATAGAGGCCTCAGCATACGAGTTGTGCGGTCTGTCAAATGGCGGTGGCGAGAGCAAAGGCTACATGCCTGTGCTAATGCGCAAGATGCGTGTGGGCATTTTCAATGAGGAGGCCTGGAGCCTCTACTATGACTTCAGCGTGTTGTTTAACTTGTATGAATGCCTGCCAGACGGCGACTACCGCCGCCTGCAATTGCTGTCTGCACTGAACAAGGCGATTGACGTGTATGCCTACGATCCTGCTAATGCGGCGGAGGCCCGTGCGGAATTGGCGCCAATGCTGGCGCGTCCCGCGATGAAGTCCGCCATTGAGGCCACTGCCATAGGCCATGCGCATATAGACGTGGCCTGGCTTTGGCCTATGCGTGAAAGCATAAGGAAAGCCGCTCGCACTTTCGGCAGCCAGATCACCAACATAAAGAACTACCCAGGCTACATATTCGGCGCATCGCAACCAGTGTTGTACACCTTCGTCAAGGAGCACTATCCCGAACTCTATGCTCGCATAAAGGAGGCAGTCAAGGCAGGGCGCTGGGAACTACAAGGAGGTATGTGGGTAGAGGCGGACTGCAACATCATCAATGGCGAATCACTAGTGCGCCAGTTCATACACGGAAAAAACTTCTTCAAGGACGAATTCGGTGTGGAGGTAAAAAGCCTGTGGCTGCCGGATGTATTTGGCTACGCCGCCACGCTGCCGCAGATAATACGCAAGGCTGGCTGTGACTATTTCCTGACGCAGAAGATTTCCTGGAACCAGTTCAACACATTCCCATACCACTCGTTCATCTGGCAAGGCATTGATGGGTCCCAGGTGCTGACGCATTTCCCGCCAGAAAATACATACAACGCTCCTTGCCTTCCGCGTTCCGTGTGCATGGCGCAGAACAACTGCACCGAGGCGGACATTGCGCCCATGATGATGAGCCTGTTCGGCATTGGCGATGGTGGCGGCGGTCCCAGCACGCAACATCTGGAATGTGCAAAGCGCATAGCAAATCTTGAAGGCTGCCCTCGCTACAAGTTCGGCAAGGCAGGCACATTCTTCAAGAAACTGGAGAAACTGAAGGACAAATTGCCCGTCTGGAAAGGCGAATTGTACCTGGAAATGCATCGTGGCACATTGACCACCCAGGCAAAGACAAAACTGAACAACAGGCGACTGGAGCAGGCATTGCCAGCATTGGAATTCATTGCTTCCGCACTGCCGCTGAAAAACTATCCCGCCACGCAATTGGACAGCATCTGGAAGAATATGCTGAAATTGCAGTTCCATGATGTGATTCCTGGCAGTTCCATACGCTTGGTCTATGAGGACACGGAAAAGGAGCATGCGGCACTGCGTGAGCAAGTAAGGCAACTTATTGAGGAGCGCCTCCCGCAACTTGGAGACAAGGACAAGAATGCGATACTTGCAGTCAATTCACTGCCTTATGCGTATGATGGCATCGTCAGTATCCCAGCCACTTGGAAAAACAACTATGTCGTATCGCCAGACGGCTTTGAATCAGAAATGCAAAGCACGGAGGATGGCTATGTCGCCCTGGTTCACCTTCCAGCAAACTCAATCACAACTATCTGCCGCGGCGAGAAATGCCAGCCAGCAAAAATCAGGAAGGGCACCTATACGCTGGAGAATGCCCTGGTGAAATACGTATTCAATGACATGGGCGAAATATGTTCCGCCTATGACAAGCGACATAACAAGGAAATACTCCCGCCTGGTAAGCATGGCAATGTGTTCACTTTGCAGGAGGATGTGCCCAATATTTTCGATGCCTGGGATGTGGAAATAACAATGGATGACGAACGGCAGTGGCACCTAGAAGAGGCAACTGTCTCAAACGCCAGTATCGGCACCGTACTGCGCAGTCTGGACATCAAGTTTAGAATAGGTAATTCCACTGTACACCAGCACGTAATGCTAGGTGCGAATTCCATGCGGCTGGACTTCAACACGAAGATTAACTGGCGTGAAGACAACAAACTGCTGCGAGTGGCATTCCCAGTCAATATATTCGCCAGCGAGGCCTCATTCGACATACAGTATGGCATCCTAAAGCGCCCAATGAACACAAATACCAGTTGGGAAAAGGCAAAGTTCCAGGTTTGCGGGCAACGTTATGTGGACATATCGGAGAGCGACTACGGCGTAGCACTTCTAAACGACTGCAAATACGGATATCGCACAATCAAGGGTGAACTGGAACTGACGCTGCTCAGGGCGCCCTCTTCTCCAGACCCGCTGGCTGACAGGGGAGAGCACACCTGCACATACAGCCTACTGCCACATACTGGCAACCTGCAGGAATCAAATGTTATGCAGGAGGCAGCCGCACTGAACAGGGCACCTTGCCTACTGCCTGGATACAAGGCCACCGTCAAGGCCCCATTCCACCTGGAAAGCGACTGCGCCACATTGGAAATAGTCAAACGCGCAGAAAAGCAGAACTGCCACGTGCTTAGGATAGTGGAAACCAAAGGTGTGCAGGCAAACTGCACAATTCACAGCAATATTCCTGCTAAAAAACTCGTCGAAACCGACTTGCTGGAATGGAACGAACTAAAAACAATCCCATTCAAAAATGGGCAGGCCACCTTCACAATAAAGCCATTTGAGATAAAGACGTTTATGATACGATAGATTTATGTGTAGCCAGCGCGTCCCGCGCTGGAGAACCACTGCGCAAGCTACCCCTTTCCAGCGCGGGACGCGCTGGCTACCTCTTTTTTTATATTCCCAGAACCTTCTGTGCGTTCTTGAACAGGATTTTGTCCTTGTTTTCCTGTGAGGTGGGCAATGCCTCGATGACTTCCCTGGCGAAGCGCATCTGCATTGGGCCTTGCAGCGGCACGTCTGTGCCATAGACGATATGGTCCGCACCACAGATTGACAGCATCTTCTCCATTACGCCAGGATACACATACATAAGATAGTGTGCGGTGTCGATGAACACATTGTCAAGATTCATGTCCATGACCGCTTCCAGACTGTCCATATTGGGGAAATATGGATAATTTCCATTCTGGTATGTGCCTGCCATGTGAGCCAGAATGAACTTGGTGCCTGGATGGTTCTTTGCTATGGATGCAACAACCAGCGGGTCTGAGAAGCCTGTGCCAGGCATGCATGAGACATGGAAAAGCATCATTGGCGTCTTGTCCGCCACTTCTTCCACAAAACGGCGGTTTGACTTGGTTGCCAGCACGTATCCATTGTAGTCGGGGTGTATTTTCACGCCCTTGAATTTGCTGTTGCTTTGCAGAAGTGACAGATCCTTCACCGAATCAGGGAAGGTGGGGCTGACCACCACATAGCCCAGGAAACGCTCGCTTTCCTTCAATGCCGCATCCAGCTCCATGTTGCCCTCGTGGACATCGTACATGATTGCCCTTGAGGAAGAGAGGCAGACAATGTCCGTGCCTGCCTGGACGCAGTATTCCTCCAGGCGTTTTGCATCTGCCTGCCAGAAAGTTGAAAAGTTGATATTGCCTAGATGACCGTGTACATCAATTACCATAACAATCTCCTTATTATTATTCATTTATTATTATCCACAGATTGACACAGATTTGCACAGATTAATCTTAAAAAAATGAAATCAGTGATAATCTGTGGAAATCTGTGGATAAAAATTATTCAATAATGTTGATCTGGCGACCGTAGTTGGAGAGTTCCTCGGCTGGGCCATTGGCGCGCACAATCAGGCCGTCCTCCCAGCGGAAGCCCATGTTGTTGCGGTGCAGGAACACGTCACCCATGAATGTCATGTTTTCCTCCAGGATGTAGTCGGAAGACGTTTCCAGGAATGGGTATTCGCATTCCATCTGGCCGCAGCCATGTGCTGGACCGTACAGAATTGCGTCGCCATAGCCCTTGTCGGTGATGTATCCATGCACCTTCTTTGCCACGTCTGCGGCAGGGACGCCCGCCCTCATGCTGTCAAATGTCATGTTCAGAGCATCCAGTCCCACCTGCATGAATTTACGAATTTCATCTGGGCATTTGCCTAGAACCACTGGCCTGCCGATACTGGAACTGTATCCTTCCACCTTGGCACCAATACTGAAGTGAATGATTTCGCCAGTGCCAACCTTACGCAGGGTTGGGCGGCTAATTGCCTGGTCTGAATTGGGGCCTGAGCAGCACCATACTGGATAGCCAGTTGCCTCCGCGCCGCCTGAAAGCATGGCCTCGGTCGCAATGCCGCAGAGTTCTGCTTCAGTCATGCCAGGCTTGATATTCTCCAGAATTGCCTTGAATCCAAGTTCAGATATTTTTGCGGATTTGCGCAGGCATTCCAGTTCCAATGGGGACTTCTTCATATAGATTGCGTGCAGCATGGTATCGGCATTTACGATGTGCTCCATACCGCCAAGTGCCTCTGACACATTCATCATTATGGTATATGGGAACATGTGGAAGCCTGCAATGCCCAGTTTCTTCACGCCGAAACTGGAGAGAATCTTCTTCCAGTCAGGGTGTGTAGAGCCTGGATAGTCAGGCTGGGACGATTCACGGAAGTCCATGGTCTGGATTATCTTGGCAATCTTCGAGCGCGATGTAGCGAAAGTCAGGCTTTCAGGACCAATTACCAATGCAGCCTCGCCGCTGCGGGGAATAAGGACGCCTGCCGTCTCAAAACTTGGCCAGTAATCTGAAAAATAGCGGACGCCCGCTGGCTCCGATTCCGTTGAAAACACCAGCACTGCATCCAAATCTGTCTTTGCCAGCGCGGCCTGCACTTTTGCAACACGTGAAACAAATTCAGCCTGTGTCAATATGGACATTCTTCTCTCCTTCTTTTACATGTAAATTGATTGAACAAATGCTAAAATTACGCCTAATGTACCCTGTTTCCCCGCTCTTTCAACGCAGAGACGCTTCATTCTTAACGCAAAGGCGCAAAGGCGCAGAGACGCAGAGTTTTTAAGAAATACTATGTTGAAATCAATTGGCGGCAAGCATACCTTGCTTCAACTGGGCAGGATTCTTGCCCAGTGCCTGGACTAATTCCATAGCGAATTCAAGTGAAGCCCCTGGGCCGCAACCAGTTATTATCCGGCCGCTGACGCACACTCTCTTGCCTGTATATGCACCGCCTATCTGCTTTTCAAAGCCAGGATAGCAGGTGTATTCCGCACTATCAAGCAAACCTGCGGCTGCTAATGCAATAGGTGCAGCGCAAATTGCCGATACAATGCCGCCATTGGCATATACGTTCTTCGCAAATGCAAGCACTCTTTCATCCGCAGCCAGATTTGTTGCGCCTGGCAGTCCACCAGGAAATACCGACATGCAGAAATCGCTGGCATTAATCTCGTCAACAAAGGCATCAGCCACGTAGCGAACGCCATGGGCGCCCTGCACATCCTGCATTTCACCAATGGCTACGCTCACTACCTCAAAACCCGCGCGCCTCAATACATCAATGGGAGTAACTGCCTCGATTTCTTCAAAGCCTTCCGCCAAAAAAACTGCGATTTTACCTGACATTGTTTTGCACCTCATTTTTTCTT
>JAEEGL014903867.1_pt1 | contig 13022 bp, 10 predicted proteins | sample 9134231 | NCBI WGS metagenome assembly JAEEGL01 (sample SAMN16246548, study PRJNA631951) | gut metagenome | biome: gut microbiome; feature: rumen; material: fiber-attached | host: Bos | place: Iran: Karaj | collected 2018-10 | reverse complement strand
GAACCTAAGAAACGCGGGCGAAAGCCGAAGCCAAAGGATCAGATTGAAATAAAACCCAAGCGGCCACGTGGTCGTCCAAGAAAGGACGCTAACCCTTCTGCCGGAAATCTATAGTCCGGCAGATTGGGAAACTTTTAATTAATTCAATATAATAATAAAATAAATAGGGAATCCTCCTCTTTCGCGTACTTTACTCTTCAATTATCAACAGATTCCACGCAGGAATTATGATTTTTTCACCTTCTTTAACAACTTTATTTTCAAAAAGCTCTATTCCATCACTTTTTGCAGTTGCAGTAAGCTCCTCATCTGAAAAGTTCATATAATATGTAACCGCTCTGCCATTTTGGTTTAACCCACTTCTTATAATGAGCGGGAATACTGCAGTACTGTCCAGTTTCAGACCTGCCAGTGAAGCTGTATCATATATTAGGTCTCTCAAAAGCTCCTTTGAGATGTCGCACCCAAGATAGGTCGCGATTCCCTTCCCATAGTTGTTTCTGGTGATAGCTGCATATTTTTTAAGACTCTTATGCGTATAATTACTTAGAACTTCTGCCCCTTCCGTATTGAGCAGCTCCATAAAATTAGTCACACGATATCTTTGATTATCACTTTGATCTCCTGCCTCTGCCTTCTGTTCAAAGGTACACTCAGATACACTTACAGCCTCCGGCCACATAAAATGGCTATAGCTTATTCCGCAAACCTTAGAAAGACCATGAGGTGCTTCATCTGAATATACCTTCACATGCTCATCCGTAAAAGCACTCTTAAAGGTCACGAGAATATGTCCGCCTCCGCTCACGTACTTTTCAATCTCCCGGATAGTATCCTCGCTTGCGCTATACATCGCAGGAATGATGACCAGTTTATAATCAATGAGCTTCCCAATCTGCTGTGGCCATATAAAATCACACTCGATATTCATTCTGTACATGACATCATATATTTTCATAAGTACATCGTTGTACTTAAATGAGCCGTCCTTGTTTATCGGAAAAGCATCCAGTGCAGTCAGAGATTCCTGGCTGACAAGTATCGCTACGCTGTTTTTCTTTTTCAAATGTATAAGGTGACTGCCGATACTCTTCCACTCATTTCCAATTATTGACGCAGCCCTGTAGGTATCATTCTCCTTAAAATCCTGGGACAAAACACCCTTCCAGTAGGTCTCAATTGCATTGTGAAGCGAATGCCAATGCCAGTATTCAACCATATCTGCGCCGTTTGCAAGATGAGCATAAGCCTGAAGTCTTAGCTGCCCCTCAAAGGGCGTCCAATCAGGGAACCCCTGAGCCGCTGTCTCCAGTACGTAATAGTTGGGTCCTTTAGCAGATCTTGTAACATCTCCGCCAAAAGCTATCTCCATACCGGTCAGCTTATCCTGAGAAGGGTGATAGATATCCACTCCCAGCACCGAAAGTGCCTCTGCGTTATCCACCACATCCGTTTCTCCGTTTATTCCATAGGAGTATCCAATCCAGTTAAAATCGGAATTGTGGGTTATAAACTGATCTTCTCGCAGATATTCCCTTACAATAGCTGACTGCCAGGTCAAAAAATCAGTCGCAAGCTTTCTTTGGAACTTCTTAAATTCTCCGGAAAATGAAGCATTGATCGTCCCACGGACATCAGGAAAATCCTCCCAGGTATTTATCCTGTTACTCCAGTAATCAAAGCCGAACTCATAATTTATATAGTCAAGAATCTTGTCCTCGGAAATACCTTTTAACCTCTCGGGAATGTTATCCCAAAGAGAAGGCTTCTCATCGAGTTTAGCGGAGAATTTATCCCTTAAATACTTCTTGAAACTCTCCTGCACGTTTTTTCCCGCTGTTCCGTATGCCTTGGTCTCGTTATCAATCTGTACACCGATAACATTCTCAAACTTGCAGAGTCTATCCATCATCTGTCTGATAGCGCGTTCCGCATAAAATAAGTATGCAGGATTAGTGATATCCATGATCTGCCTGGGTCCGTAAATCCCTCTCCCCTTATCTGTTGTTGCCAGAATGTCAGGGTGGGCCTTCACCATCCATGTAGGAACCGCATAGGTCGGAGTTCCGAGAATAACACTGATTCCCGCAGCTCCCATTTTCTCTATGACTGTTATGAGTGAATCAAAATTGAACACTCCGTCCTGAGGCTCAAAGGTACTCCAGGTTGATTCTCCTATGCGGACCACATTTATGCCCGCTTTCAGCATCATCTCTATATCCTTATCAAGCCTCTCATAGGGCATATATTCATCATAATATGCAACTCCGTAAAAAAGTTTATCCATAGTTTATCTCCTATGCGTTTCCATATTTTCACGACTTTGGCTTATATTCAAAGAAGTCAAAGTCCGCGGTCTTTTTGTGAAACATTCTGTCCACGCAGATCATTCCCACAAATGCACCGGTGAATTCACCGTATTTACAGTATTCATCTGACAGTGTGGTCGTATCAAAATCTTTTCCGATTGAAATGTAATCCACTCCGTCAACGGAATAGCTGTATCTGTAGACCTCGCCGTCCACCTCTACTCTCATCCACAGAGGAGTATCATCCTCCACCTTCACTCTGGTATCTACGTACTCTGTACGTTCTCCGTTTTCAAGCTTAATCAGTGCAACTGCGCTGCCGCCAAGTGTCTGCGAGTAGTATTTTCTTAAGTATGTAAAATTCATATTGTCGTAAAACATCATAAGTCCGGCGCTATGCTGATATACTTCAGGAACAAACTCCATCTTAGTGGTAACTGTCGCATGAAAAGCCGTAAGTTTTTTCGCGATCAGGCTTACCTTATTCAATGAAGTCGGCGCCTCCTGCCCTCTGATTCGAAGATAACCTTTCCTATCCGTAAGACTAATAAAGCTATCCGGCATCATCCTCAAGCTGTAGTACGAAAGGCCAAGCTTTTCACTATCAAAATCATCCAATGCAGCTTCTTTATCAAAAGTAACTTCCGGAAGGCTGCTCTCAGCAGTACTTATTTGGGCTATATTACTTCCGTCAGCCATCCTGAGCCATCCGTCATCAGTCCACATCATCTTCTGAATAGCCGTCTCGCGACCCAAAGTACATCTGTATTTTGAACGAAGATCGCTATCCTCTGTTACAAACGGCCTTGCACAGAGATGAACCGCATACACTTCCCCTGCGGGAGTTTCCACATAGCTGGCGTGACCTGCTTTTTGCAGCTGAACCTTCGGATTAAAATACTTGGGTTTTAAATGATCCGGGTCATGCCTCTCATTTTCGGAAACAGGCTGTGAAGTAATTATGGGATTTTGCGGATCTCCTTCATAGGGACCGAAAACATCCCTTGCTCTGGCCATGGTCACGCAATGATTATAGCCGGTTCCGCCCTCTGCACACATGAGATAGTAGTAGCCGTTTCTCTTTGTAAGATGCGGTGCCTCTATGCATCCCCTGTCAGTTCCGCCGCCCCAGATCCGCTTTGGATAGCCGGTTATCTCTTTATTCTCAGGATCATACTCCGCAAGGCAGATTACTCCAGGCTTTTCATAACCGTCTCTAATCTCCCACTCCAGGGATACGATATATTTTCTTCCATCATCTTCGTGAAGAATAGATGCATCAAAACCGGCTGAATGCAGATAAGCAGGGTCGCTCCAGGGCCCCTTTATGTCCTTTGCCGTAATCAGATAATTATCCACATCAAAATATCTGGCATTCATATTGTTCATCACGCCGTAGATGACGTAGAATTTATCTTCTTTTTCACAGTATGTAAGACAGGGCGCCCAAATCCCCTTGGCAGAGGGGAGTTTTCTAAGATCCACCCTGTCATCTGTGAGCACATGGGTATAAAGCTCCCAATGCTTCAAATCTCTCGAATGGTAAATCGGTATTCCAGGCATCCACTCAAAGGTTGATACTGCTATATAGTAATCATCACCTTTTCTGCAGATGCTTGGGTCAGGATTAAATCCAGGCAATATAGGATTGTTTATCATCAGATTCTCCTCGCTAAGCGCTTTGCCTAAATCATATAAGCAGCGTATTTATACTGTGTTTATCAATGTCAAACTCATAGATTCTGCCATCATATCTGCAGCAGATTTTCCGCTCTTCATCCAGATTGTTTAAAAGGCATAAAACCACGCTGCCGTCCGGATTTTTGAATGCCACATGGCTAAGCCTGTCATCATAAACGGATGTCTCAAGCCTTACAGCCCCGGGCTTAATATATCTGCTGATCATTCCAATGTAATGGAAGGTCAGATGGTGGGATACCTTTTTATCACTGAGGCTGTATATTACCGGCGCATCACAGTAATTATCCACATAATTGGGTCCGCCCGTCTCATCAAGTATAATATTCCAGTCGTAGTATGAGTTTGTACCACTTTGCAGATCTCCCAAAATATCATGTGCATACCTCTCCGCATTATCTCTCTCCGAAGCATCCCCATATTTTGTAAGCTCAACACAGCCTTCAGTATGAGACAGTATAATCTCGGGATACATCCTGTGCACAAGCTTCAGCGCATCAAAATGGTCTCCGGTATACCAATGAAAAGCCACTCCCGCAATCATGGAATCCCTGTCCTCTGACAACTCCGCCACGGCTCTTTCCACAACTCTCTCTTTGTTGTGATCCCACAGCAGTATTTTGATTTTGTACAGATTATATTTTTTCAGGGCAGGAATCATAGCTCTGTTTATAAAATCCATTTCCTCTTCCTCTGAAAAGAGGCAACTGTCCCAGGTCTGCCAAGCATTCTGCTCATTCTGGATCGTAATTGAGGTAACCGCAATTCCCTCTTCTTTTAGATGCAAAATGTAATTACAGATATAATCGGCATAATCCTCGTATCTCCCGGCCAGGAGTTTTCCGCCTACTCTGTCACCGTTATCCTTCATGGACGCAGGAGGAGACCAAGGGCAAAGCATAACTTCAAGCTTTTTACCTGCAATATCGTAGATCTCTTTTATAATTTCAATCTGCCTCAGGTGCTCAGGCTTAAATGAAAATTCGTTCTCCTCTCCTGCCCTCCAGTCAGTTACTGCCGAGTACTGTTTTTCAGAAAAATCACAGCTGTCCAGTGGCACCCTAAGGAGCGTATAGCCGATTCCTGTTTCACCGAAGTATGAATAGAGGGTTTCCCGTCGCATTTCTTCATGCATACTGTCAAGTACCTTGCAGGAAGAGTCCGTTATTGCACCACCAAAGCCTGTAAAAGTCTGATCTGTCAGATCCTTATAAATATTTACAACATTCATCTCGGCCTTTATATGATCATCTTCAGCCTTTATTTCCCGGGTAACTCTCTTAAAACCGTTCTTTTCAGAATATGCACCTTTTATCAGTTTTGCTCCCATACAAATCCCCACCAGAATTCTTTATTTTTCTCTCTCAAACCATCCGAAATCCACGCATCTTCCCAGATCCCATGCATCCCATCCGGACCAGTTATCGTTGTTTACTGTGTCCACCAGAAGCTTATAGCTCCAGTAAAAATATCCGCTTCCCTTATTCCAGGCAGCTTTCTGAGCCTTATCAAGCGCACGATAAATCTTTATCTTCTCTTCATCGGAGATTTCAACTGTTTTCTCTGCCATAGCTCCGTTCAGCTCACTCTGTCCGCCCTTGGTATCTCTTCCGCAGGCAAGTGAATTGAACAGGCACCACTCACCGCAGATTACAGGGAAAAATTCCTGCATCTCCTCAATCTGTGGCGCAAAGTTTTCTTCTATATATTTCAGATAGGAATCAAGGGTCTGCTCACATCCCACTCTCTCAGCAACCATCAGATACTGATGAGTATCAAGAACAACATTTTTATATTTATCCTCCTGCATGAAGTCCTTCCACACAAGGAAATCAAATCCGTCGTGAATAACGACAAGCTTATCCTCAGCAAGGTGCTTATTTATCTTTTCATAAGCTGTCATATAAAATTCACGAAGTTGCTCCATCTCATATCCCTTAGAGCCTTCTGCCATTTTGGGATCAACCGCCTTATAGCGATCCTTTACCCCGAACTTGTCCCACATTTCCTGAGATACGGGCTCGTTAAGGATTTCTATTCCCCAGAGTCCCTTTCGGGTTCCATATCTCTCGGCAAGTCTCTCAAGTACTGAATAAACAAACTCTATCTCCTCCGGCTCCTGGAAAAATTTGCACACGCCACATATTCCTCCATTATCAAAACCATTCTGTGAGTCCGGCGCAGTATGAAGGTCTATGAGAATTTTAAGGTCATATCTTTCAGCCCAGGCAAACGCCCTGTCCAGATATTCTATACAACCTATAAAAGGCTTCCTGTCGCCAAAAATAAAGAAAGGAACCGGGATTCTTATGGTATTAAGTCCCATCCCCTTAATAGTCACAAAGTCTCTTTCCGTAATATACTCAGCTCTGTGCTGTCTCATTCTTGCTTCATATACTTCAGGTGATAACTGTGTCGGAAGATAATATTCATCCTCTGCAGTTGTTCCCGCAAAAAGCTCGGGGCTCATCCATTTCTCGAGTACAAGCCAGTTTCCGAGGTTTACTCCCTTAATTCCGGTAATGCTATTGTTCTTCATATTCGACTCCTCTCTGTATATGGTGCTGATTCATTTCACATGTTTTTTGTTACTACCCATATAGCAAAAAGCAGAACTGTCTGTTTCCTGCTATATAAGCAGCACAGGCTGCCCTTTTGGTGAGGCAGCCTGTAATAGCCACTCAATTTTATTTCTGGTTTGCAAGATATGCATCAAGCTGTTTCTGTGCTTCCTCGATAACCTTGTCGATACCTGCATTCTTCATCTGTGTCTTGTACTCCTCAAGACCTGATACAGGATCTGTGTAACCAAGTTCAAGGGGCCATCCGTACTGCTGACGTACATTCTGGCAGTTAGCAAGCTCTGTTGTTACGTTGGTTGTATCGAATACAAAGCCTGTAAATCTCTCTGTTCCCTGGCCTTCCTTGATTGTGTCCTCCCAGCCCTGTCTGATTGTATTGTAGGATTCCGGAACACCTGCCTGGTTGCGGTTTAAATCAAATGTACGAGCTGCCCACATAGCGCTTGTTCCGTAGAGATCCGGATCTGTGATAGTGAACTGACCTTCGTCATTGAGTTCATAGGTTGTTCCAAGAACACCGTAATAGAATGCATCATAAACTTCCTGATCTGTTGTAACGAGATTCCAGAAAGCAAGTGCTCTCTCAGGGTTCTTAGCTGTTGTAGGAATAACCATGCAGTCCTGAGTATAAGGAAGATGTGCAACATCCTTAGTCATTACGCCATACTTGAAATCCCACTCAGGGTGAAGAACAGTATAGCTTGACCATGTATCGATATTATGGAATCTGAGAGCAGCCTTACCATTCTGAGTCTTGGTAGAATCAGTATCGGAAAGAGCACTCTTACTCCAGAATCCCTTATCACTCCAGCTCTTCATCTTTTCAAGGAACTCAGGGAAGGTAGGATCATCATATACTGCGAATACCTTAGGATTCTCCTCTGAAGGATCGTAGAAGATGTATCTGTTACCGGAATCAATCTCGAAGTTACCCTGCATTCTCTCCCACTGGAGCGAAAGCTCTATGTTACCCTGATAGAGGTCGATAACTTCCATCTCAGGATAGTTAGCTTTTACATAATCACCGTAGGTCTCAATCTTATCCCATGTATCAACATCACCTTCGATGCCTGCCTCAGCTGCAATATCGCCTCTGTAGATAGATCCGTATGTGATGTATGTAGGAAGAAGTGTAGGTACTGCATAAATATGTCCGTCTATTGTTGCCTGCTGCAAAGCAGACTCTGACTGCAGTGCATAGTTGTCCGGAGCATACTTGGGAAGCATTTCATCCAGAGACATAAATGCGCCGCGTCTTGCAAGGTTGGCAAAATTAAGCCATGTAGCACAGTATGCAAGGTCAAACTGCTCACCTGAGGAGTAGAGCATGGGATATTTGTTCTGATACTCTGCCCATCCGATCCAGTTAACCTTAAGTGTGCAGTTAAGCTTTTCCTTAAGTAGCTTGTTAAGGTTTTCATCAACCACATCCTGTCCTGCAGGTCTGTCACTTACGACATACATTACAAGCTCAACTTCCTCAGAAGTGTCCAACTCTCCGAGTTCTGCAGGTGCAGATTCAGATGATGAGCCTGCATTTTCAGATGTTGTGCTGCCGGTGCCTGATCCGCCACATCCGGCGATCATCGACAGCGTCATTGATGCTGTCAATAAAGTAGCCAATAGTTTCTTCTTCATTTTTTACCCTCCTGTCTAAAATGACTATATTTAACCCATGTGGGTAGCTAACACGATAGTTTCTATATCATCCCTTTACTGAACCGATGGTAATACCTGCAATGAAGTATCTCTGAACGAAGGGATAAACAATTACGATAAGCCCTGTTGCAACCACCGCCATAGCAAGCTTAAGTGAGTTGGACGGAAGATTTGCAACCTGTATTCCCGCCTGTGATGCAATCTGGGCAAGTGCCTGAGTCTGCTGCTGGATTGAATAAAGCATGTACTGCAGGGGATATTTTGTCTCTTCCTGCATGTAGAGCATCGCATTATACCAGTCATTCCAATATCCAAGAGCCAGGAACAATCCGATTGTTGCAAGTCCGGATTTTAAAAGAGGAAGAATGATAGTAAAGAATATTCTCCACTCCCCGGCTCCATCGAGCTTTGCAGATTCAATAAGTGCAAAGGGCACATTATTTACAAAGGTTCTCATGATCAGTAGGTAAAATACATTGAACATTCCCGGAAGAATGAGTGCCCAGTAACTGTTTTGCAGGTGCAGATATCGAATATAGAAAATATAGGTACTTACCATTCCGCCGTTAAAAAGTGTTGTAAAGTAAAAGAAGAATGATAAAACATTTCTATATTTGAAGTCTTTTCTGCTTATTACATAGGCGGTAAGCGTTGTGATGAATAATCCAAGAAATGTTCCAACCGCAGTAATAAATATTGAAACGCCGTAAGCCCTGAGTATCCTTCCCGGAGTCTTGAAGATAATGTTGTAGGCTTCAAGTGAAAACTCCCCGGGGAATAATGAAAATCCATTGAATCTGATCCACTGCTCTGAAGTGAAGGAACCGGATATCAAAATCAAAAACGGTATCAGGCAAACAGCTGCAATCAGAAAAACAAATGTATAACATAAAACATAAAATGCGACTGAAGATGCACTGAGTTTAATATTCTTTGGTGCACTCATTTCAAGATCTCTTGCATTTGCTTCCATTATTTTTCCTCCCTTCCCTTAGAATAATGCGTAGTCTTCATCAATCTTTTTAACTATGCCATTAACGATCATGATGATCGCAAAGCAGAGAACTGACTGATAGAACGTAGCTGCTGCAGTCATTCCGATATCCGGATTTGTTACCAGCGAACGGAATACATAAGTGTCAATAACGTCGGTCATATTGAAGAGCTGTCCGTTAAGACCGATTATCTGGTAGAACATCTCAAAGTCACCCCTGAGGATTCGTCCCACCTGAAGAAGTATCATTGTTACCAGCGTGGGTCTGATTGATGGAAGTGTGATGTATCTTATCCTCTGGAAGATATTTGCTCCGTCGATTGAAGCCGCTTCGCCAATCTCTCCATCTATTCCCGTTATGGCAGCGATATAAATAACTGAGTTATATCCTGTCCATTTCCAGGAGTTGAAAATACAGATAATAAACGGCCATGCTATCGGCATTCCGTAGAAATTGATCGGTTCTCCGCCTGCAGACTTTACTATGTTATTGATAAGTCCTGTCTCATAGTTGAAGATACTAAATACGAACACGCCTACAACTACCCATGAGATGAAATACGGTAAAAGAATTATCGTCTGCGTAATCTTCTTAAAGAGCTTGCGATGAATTTCTGTAATGAATATCGCAACGATTACTGCCAGGCACTGCGAGGTTATAAGATTCAGCAGATTGTATAAAATCGTATTTCGTGTTATCCTCCAACCTGTACCTGAACTGAACAGAAATTTGAAATTGTTAAGTCCGTTCCATGGACTTTTGAAAATACCAAGATCATACCTGTAGTTTTTAAACGCAAGTACAAGTCCGGACATAGGAAGATATGCTAAAACAAGCACAAGTATCACAGCCGGCACTGCCATGGCAAACAGAGCCTTATTGCGTTTAAATTCAGCAAGGAAACCATCTTTCTTCATAAGTTACCTCCATTTGTGAATTTTGACTATTGTATTTTTATGAATGTCGTGCGAATGCACAACATTATTTTCCAGAATTAACTAGTTATTGGTGAAATTAACAATTAAAAGATCTTTTATCGTCTGACGAGTTATCTTACAATGAACAATATACCCAAATTGAAAATATTATAATATCAGATTTCTTTGTACTTTATCACAATTCTTATATATGATATATTAGACCCATGAATACAGATAATGTCGATAGAATATACAACATAAATCATATAAGCGAGACTATGCAGAACAGCTCTGCACTTGCCGGGCACTTCGATCCGGAGATAAGACGTGAGCTGGAAACAAGGCTCTTTAACTCCATAGAGAATCATACCTGGCACAATTCCTATGATCAGGAAGTAAGAGAATTATCTGCCATTACAAACGGCGATATTAAGCTTCTGGAAAAGAGCTGGAGCGAATGGGCCGTGGGAACAATTGGCACAATGGCCAGCGACTCCCTGCGTAACGAAAAGAATAATGCGATAGTCGTAATAACCACATCCAGTCGCGCTTCCATTTCCGGCGGTCTGACCTACGAAATCGCATTTACTCTGTCTGATATTTACATGAGCCGTGTAGAGGAAACCACAGAACCCGGAGAAGCCATGAAGCTGGCGAGAGATGCCGAGTATCTGTATACCCAGCTCGTCCACGAAATCAAAGAGAATCGCTCATATGCACAAAGCAAGGAACCGGGAGAAATCTCACAGGCAAACGAGCATATCGACAGTTGCAAGGACTACGTTTTCCGTCATCTACACGAGAAAATATCCGTTTACAACATCGCAGAAGCTCTTAATCTGAACGCAGACTATCTCTCATCAATGTTTAAGAAAAAAGAGGGCATCTCCCTTTCAGACTATATACTGAACGAAAAGATTGCCCTCGCTAAGAATCTGCTGATATATTCAAATTATACATATTCAGAGATAGCAAACTATTTAGGTTTTTCCTCACAGAGCCACTTAGGTGACAGGTTTAAGAAAATTACAAACTACACATTAAAGCAGTACAGAACCATATTCCAGATGAAGGATTTCATGGATTACTAAGCTATAATTACAGCTCACTCACAACCTGGTTTTTGCCATTTCATTTGCCATAATAAATATAATAAAACACAAGTAAAAGTTATATGATTTGATAGTTTTTTATTGTGAGGGAGGAATTATGGAACGATTAGGCGTATTTGACAAAAAGCGGAAGGTTGCTGAACCAATAAATAGTTCAGCAACCTTCTTTTTTAAATATAATCCTTTATGAAGAAGCACTCTCTTTACTTAATCAAAGCAGTCCTCGCCAAATCTGACCTTAGCATATGCCTTGATAGCCTCAACACACTTTGCAAAGCCAAGCTTACCACTGTCGAGGCAAAGGTCATAGTTCAGGGCATCAGTCCAGTTGTGGCCAGTGTGGTACTCGTAGTAATCCGCTCTTGCCTTGTCAATCTGGGCAATGTATTTCTCAAGATCCTTACCTGTCAGGCTCTGCACTTTTCCAGCCTCCTGCATAAGGAAGTCATGATCAGCATGAACGAAAACTCTGAGTGCGTTGTCGTAGTCCTTAAGGACAAAATCAGCGCAGCGGCCAACGATAACACAGGGTTCACCCTTTTCAGCAAGGCTCTTTATTGCCTTGGCCTGATAGCTGAAGATATTTTCATCGGAAGTAAAATCGGAATCTCCGGGCTTTTTTACACTGCCGTCATAGATTGTTGAGATAAGAGAGAGCTTGTTTTTCCAACTCTTCTTTACCTTCTCATCTGCATCCACAAAGTAGCTCTCGTTGATTCCGCTTATTTCGGAAGCAACCTTGGAGAGTTCTTTGTCATAGTAGTGGATTCCAAGCTCATCTGCCAGCATTTTCCCGACGGTTCTTCCGCCGCTACCGTATTGCCTTGCTATGGTTATGACTATGTTTTTCATGCGTTATTCCCCCAGATATGCTTTTCTGATTGATTCGTCGTTCAGGAGGTCGTTTGCGTTGCCTTCCTTTACGATACTTCCTGTCTCAAGGACGTAGGCTCTGTCTGCGATGGTGAGCGCCTTGCGGGCGTTCTGTTCAACCAGAAGGACAGTAACTCCGTCCTTGTTAACATCCTCGATGATGCTGAAAATCTCGTTAACAAAAATGGGTGATAATCCCATTGAAGGTTCGTCCATAAGTATAATATCGGGATGCGACATGAGTGCTCGTCCCATGGCAAGCATCTGCTGCTCACCGCCGGAAAGTGTTCCGGACAGCTGCTCCTTTCTCTCCTCAAGTCTGGGGAATCTCTTATATACCATCTCAAGAGTTGACTGGAATTCAGCTGTATCTTTTCTTGTGTAGGCTCCCATCTTGAGGTTCTGCAGAACTGTCATATCCTTGAAAACTCTTCGTCCTTCAGGAACATGTGCCATTCCGAGAGATACGATTTTGTGTCCCGGTGTGGTTACCAGGTTCTGGTCTTTATATGTAATTGTTCCGCTCTCAGGCTTAAGAAGTCCTGAAAGGGTATGAAGCGTTGTGGTTTTGCCGGCGCCGTTTGCACCGATAAGGGCTACGATTTCTCCCTTGTCTACGTGAAAGGAAATGCCCTTAAGGGCTTTGATAACGCCGTAGTTCACGCTTAAGTTTTGTACGTCAAGTAATGCCATATTTTTTATTCTCCCAGATATGCCTTTATAACTTCCGGATCTGCGAGTACTTCCTTAGTCTCGCCCTGTTTTAAAACTCTTCCGAAATTAAGCACCGTCAATTTTTCACAAATACCGGATACCAGCTTCATGTCATGCTCAATAAGAAGAATTGTCATATCAAATTCCTTACGGACAAGCG
>JAEEGL014865694.1_pt1 | contig 13022 bp, 7 predicted proteins | sample 9134231 | NCBI WGS metagenome assembly JAEEGL01 (sample SAMN16246548, study PRJNA631951) | gut metagenome | biome: gut microbiome; feature: rumen; material: fiber-attached | host: Bos | place: Iran: Karaj | collected 2018-10 | reverse complement strand
CCGTCCTTCGTGGCGGGCGTCCCGCCGGACTATTTCAGCGCCGACGGCCAGCTCTGGGGCAACCCGCTCTACGACTGGGACGTGATGAAGAAGGACGGCTTCCGCTGGTGGAAGGACCGTCTCGGCTACATCCTCACCATGTTCGACGGCGTGCGGATCGACCATTTCCGGGCGATCAGCGAGTTCTGGAAGATCCCGGCGGATTCGAAGACCGCGAAGGCCGGCGCGTGGGCGCCCGGCCCCGGCCGCGACCTGATCGACGCCTTCCGGGAACTGGAGAAGGGGCGCTTCATCCTGGCGGAGGATCTCGGCATCATCGACGAGAGCACGAAGGAGCTCCTCGCCTACAGCGGCTACCCGGGCATGGCGGTCTTCCAGTTCGGCTTCGGGGACGATCCCTCCTCGCCGCACCTCCCGCACAACTACCGGGAGAACCTCGCCGCCTACTCCGGCACGCACGACAACAATACGCTGCTCGGCTTCTGGGCGGCGTCCGACGACGAAACGCGGCACGAGGTATCGGACTACCTCGGCTATCCCCAGGATCCCTTCGACGCGTCCATCCGCGCGCTCATGCGGAGCTGCGCCGGCATCGTGATCCTCCCGCTCCAGGATCTGCTCGGCTTCGGCTCCGATACCCGGATCAACACGCCGGGCGTCTCGGACGGCAACTGGCAGTACCGCGTCACGCTCGATCAGATGGATTCGCTCGATACGAAGCGTTTCTCGCACTACACCCGGATCTATGCCCGTCACCCGGACTTCCAAAAAAAAGAAAAAGCCGACTGACGGCCCGCAGACAGACGTATCAGGCCGCGGCAGGATCTGACCTGCCGCGGCCTTTTTTACGTTATTTCCTTCTCAGTCAGTTTTCATTATACTTTCCCGGGCCGGGATGTCCATTCGTCCCCGGACGTTTGACAGGAAGTCCGGGGACATGGTATAATCTTCCCGTCAGGAAACTGTTTTTCGGGACGGTGCGTTATGTTTGTTCGAAACGGGATCAAGACCACTCTGCGGGAGCGGGGCCGGACGGCTCTGTTCTCGCTTTTGATCGTGTTCCTGACGGTCACCATGATCCTGTCCCTCGGCGTTCTGCAGTACTGCGACGCCGTCATGGACGCCTGCGACAAGGCGTACCGTTCCATCGCGCTGGTGGAATACATGGGATCCGAGTACCCGAACGAGGACGTGCCGGACACCTTCGCCCGATCCGCGGCCGAAGCGCTGGCGGACGATACGGTCCTTTCCGTCCCGGGCGTCACCGCCTGGACCCGCGCCGACACCGGTTTCGCGTTCGCCGCGGGGTACAGGCGCCGCTTCGGTGCCGTGCCGTACGGCAATCGGGCCGTCATCGTGACGGGTCGTGTTTCGGAACCGATCCATCAGGGGGCCCAGCTCGACGAAGACGGCCTTCCGATCATGACCGACAATACGGTCACCTATTACACCTGCCTGCTGGACAGCGTCCTCTACGCGCGGGACGGACGCGAGAACACCCTGATCGACATCCTGCCCGGCGACAGCGGCTTCGAGCCGGAACCCGGGAAACGATACGTGCTCAACGGCTCCTTCGTGGATGTGTCCCGTACCGCCCGCCGGATCGGGGACTATCCGATGAACGGCTACACCATCTTCCGGGTCGAGTCCTTCCTCTTCGAGGACGATCTTCCGTACGCCTGCTATGACGGAGATGAGCCGGTCCCGGAAGTCTTTCTCCGCGCGTCGGAACAGTACTGTCTCATGAACAATTACGTGCACATCGTACCCTGCCGCGACGTGAACGATCTTACCGTATTCCACCAGAACGAGCTTCAGTTGTCAGACGGCTCCATGCCGGATCCCGGGACGCCGTACGGCTGCGTCATCAGTTCGGATCTGGCCTCGGCGCTGGATCTGAGGCCGGGCGACGTTCTGTCGCTGGACGGGCTTTCCGGGTCGGCGGAAGAGCGCTATCTTCTCACGCCGAACGGTGAAACGAGGACCTATACGGTCTGCGGCGTCGCCGGAGTGGCGCACGAGCACTGCGGCACCGTCTGGGTCATCGCGGAGGACGCGGAAACGCCGCTCTTCGGCTACCTTCTCGGTACCGTCTCGCTCCGGAACGAGTCGGCTGAGGAGGCGGCGGAGGCCCTGAGCGCGATCGTGCCGGAGCAGGTCCGGGTGACGCTTCTGGACCAGGGATACGGCAGCGCCGTGCTGCCCTTCCGGGAAGTCCGGAGCACGGCGGTGAACGTGCTGCTCGTCTGTTCCGCGGGCGTCGCGGCCGTTCTCCTGCTGTTCGCGTTCCTGTTCGTGGGCCGGCAGAGCGACACCGTGAAGATCATGGTCTCTCTGGGAACGCCGGGACGCAGGATCGCTCTCTGGTTCCTGTCGGGCGCCCTGCTCGTCTGCGGCGTGTCCGCCGCTCTGGGCGCCGCGCTCGGGTCCGTCCTCCGGCCGGCCGTGTTCCGGCTGATCGCCGACACCGCCGCCGCGCGGTCGGGAAAGGAGCTTCTTCCGTACAGCGAGACCTCCCTCGGCGTCGTCAAACAGACGTCCTTCGATCCTCAGGTACCGTTGTGGCCCGATCTGCTGGCCGCGCTGGGGATCGTTTTGCTCGCGCTTCTGTTCTGTCTCCTCTTTCTGCGTCTGGCCAGACGGGGCGGGACGCGCAGGCGCGGCAGGAGCAGAGTTCGCGTGCCGCGCGGAGCGACTTCCTCCTTCGGCAAGGGCGGGCTGCGTTTCGCCCTGCTCTCCATCCGCCGAGGCGGACTGAGATCGCTGGCGGTACCGCTGGTCTCCTTTGTGCTGACGGTGATCGTCCTCGTCCTGGGCGGCGTCTATCAGACCTGGCAGAACGAGCTGGACGACGCCCAGGAGAATACGCGTCTCGACGGGATGGTCGTCAGCCTCGACGGCCGTTATTACTCCGGCCTGTCCCTCTCCGTGAACGACCTGCAGAGACTGCTCGCCGTGGAGGGGCTGGAGGACCTTTCCGTTTCCTGCGGTTATCACTACTGGCTGCCGGAGGACATGCCGGTCTTTACCGACAGCGCAAACGGCTGGGAGCGCCGGGAAAACTGGATCGTCGTCCAGCCGGAGATCGTGGCGCTGAACGCGCTGGAGGCGGCCAAGGAGTTCTATTACGCGGACCCCGCCGTCACCTGGCTCGAGGGCTGGGACGAGACCATGCTCGCGGAAACGGACATCACGCCGCTGTTCATGCGGATCGTGGACGCGACCTACCTGAATCTTGAGAGTTATATCCCCGCCGTGTGCGGCACGACCTTCCTGGAGGAGCACGACATGCTCCTCGGCGACACCTTCGCCTGCATGGTACGGTTCGACCGCACCGGGAGAACGCCCAGGGAGATCCCCCTGGTTCTCCGCGTCGTGGGGAGCTACGTCCAGCGGGAGAGCAAGGCCCCCGTCTTCGTGCCGCTGTCCTTCCATGTGCCGACGGCGGTACTGACGGGCAGCGAGATCCCCGAAGAAGCCAGCAGCCTGCTGTACAGCCAGATGGCCCATATGATCTCCTTCCGCACCTGCCGGTTCCGTCTGACCTCCGCCCGGGACCTGGACGCCTTCCGGGAACGGCTGCGGGATGAAGGCTTCAGCACTGTGGGACACGCGTCCCTCAACCGGACGACGCTGCTTCTGCGTGACGCGGCGTTCCTGAAACTGACAAAGAACATGGAGCGCAACATCGCCATGGGCCGTGTCCTGTCCGCGGCGATCTCGTTCCTGATCGTGCTGCTGGGATTCATCATCTCCTGGCTCATGACCTTCTCCCGGCGGCGCGAGTTCGCGCTGATGCGGGGTTTCGGCGCGAAGAAGCGGCGGGTGTTCGCCTCATTCTTCCTGGAGCAGGCGATCCTCAGCCTCCTGGGGTGCCTGACCGGGTGCGCGGCGCTCTTCCCGCTGTACGCGGGCGGGCCGACACAGCCTCTGGCCGTCGCCGCCTATCTGATCTGCTATCTGCTGGGAACGGCCGTTTCGATCCTGGTGATCGGGAAGACCGGTCTCATGGAACTGCTGACCATTCGTGAATGACGGGGAGGGAGAATGGGAATGAACGTTTTTGAACTGCGCGACGTGCGCTATGTCTACCAGTCCCAGTATCAGCGGGTGGAGGCCCTCCGGGGCGTCTCCCACACCTTCGAGACGGGACGGGTCTACGCCATCATGGGCAGTTCCGGCAGCGGCAAGACGACGCTTCTCTCCCTGATGGCGGGTCTGGACGTGCCAACCGAGGGCAGCGTTCTGTGCGAGGGCGTCTCCACCGCGGACATCGATCTGGAACGGTACCGCCGGGAACGCGTGGCGGTGATCTATCAGGATTTCCGTCTCTTTCCGCTGCTCACGGCGGCGGAGAACGTGATGTATCCCATGGAACTGCGCGGCATGAAGCCCACCGCGGCGAAAAGAGCCGCTGCCGAGCTCATCGCGAAGGTCGGTCTGCCGGAAACGGTGATGGACCGTTTCCCAGCCATGCTCTCCGGCGGCGAACAGCAGCGCGTGGCCATCGCCCGCGCGCTGGGCATGGAGACCAAGGTCCTGCTGGCGGACGAGCCGACCGGCAACCTGGACTCGAAGAACAGCGAGATGCTTTTCGGCCTTCTGGAGAGACTGGCGCATGAGGACGGTTACTGCGTGGTGATCGTGACGCATGACGACGAACTGGGAAGACGGGCGGACGAGATCCTCCGGCTCCATGACGGCGAACTGGCCCGAGGCCGGTGACCGGGGTTGTCCGGACAGCGAACCCCGCCGGACCGGCCGAAATAACGATATTTACACACAAATCCCTACAAATTCATCTCTTTGTCATTGAAAAAAAAACCGATCCGTTGTACAATAGGTTAGAAATTGCTTTACAACACGCGAATAGCGGAAGCGAAAGCGGACAGGCGCACGTCCGTGTCCGCGGTCCGGGGTCGCGGCGGTCCGCCCGGCCCGTATATCGATGCGTGCCAGAAGGAGGTCTTTCCATGCGAAAGCTCAATAAGTCAATGGTCGTGCTGCTGTCGCTCGCGCTGACGCTCGGCTTGTTCCCGACCGTGTCCGCACCCGTCCGGGCAGAGGAAAGCGTTAACTATGTCGACCGTACCTGGAGCGGCGCCGCGGTCGAAGAGACCGCTGGATCCTGCGACAGCTACACCGTCGTCACGAGCACCACGACGGCATGGACGGCCGGCTGGTACGTCGTCCGCGACACCGTCACGATCAGCGACGCGGTCACGGTCTCCGGCACGGTGAACCTCATCCTGTGTGACGGCGGACGGCTGACGGCTCTGGCCGGCATCAACGTCCCCGGCGGGGCGGCTCTGACCGTCTTCGGCCAGAGCGGCGGCACGGGCGCACTGCTGGCCGGCTGCAAGCCCGGCGCAAGCGGTCTCACGGCCACCATCCAGGATACCCGCGCCGGGATCGGCGGCACCGCCGGAAGTGACTGCGGCGCCATCACCATCTGCGGGGGCCTGGTCTACGCCCTCGGGGGCGAAACCGCCTCGGGCATCGGCGCCGGCCTCCTGGGCAACGGCGGCGCGGTCACGATCTACGGCGGCACGGTCAATGCCGGCGGCATGCAGGGCGGCGTAGCCATCGGCGGCAGCTACTCGATGTCCGGCATGCCCGCCGTCGACGGCGGCACCATCACCATCTACGGCGGCACGGTCAATGCCGACGGTCAGTACGGCGCGGCCATCGGCTGCGGCACGGGGGCCGTAAACACCACCGTGAACATCTACGGCGGCACGGTCACCGCCGACGGCAACCAGAACAAGTACGGCATCGGCGTCGAGGACGGCGCCGTGAACATCTACGGCGGCAATATCACCGCCATCGGCAACCTCTCGTCAAACGGAAACGGCATCGCGGGCACCGTCACGGTCACGGGCGGCGCGGTCAGCGCCACCGGCACCGGAGCCGGCAACGGCATCACGGGCGACGTGACGTTCACGTCCGGCACGGTCAGCGCCGTCGGCGGCGGGAGCGGCAAAGGCATCGCCGGCGACGTCTCCCTGGACTGGACGAATCTGTCCGACCGCGTATATGCCTCCTCCTACGAAGGCACCGTGACCCTCGCCAAAGCCTTCAGCAACGGCACGACGGTCATTCCGAGAGGAGAATTCGTCTACGCTCCTGCCCTTATAGACGCCAAGACTCTCGCACCGGCGAACATCGCCGTCGACCTTGGCATCACGGGCGGCGCTGTCACGGCCAGCGCCCATTACGCCGAAGCCGGCGACACCGTGACCCTCACCGTCACCCCCGCTCTGGGATACGGGCTGGATGCTCTGACCGTCCTGCAGGGCGGAACTGCCGTAACCGTTACAGACAATTCCTTCGTCATGCCGGCCGGCGAGGTCACGGTCTCGGCGACTTTTGAGGCACTGCCCCCCGTGTTCGGGAACCACGCGCTCGTGCTCTCCGGCGAGATCGGCGTCAAGTTCCGGGTCGCCTTCCCGGAGGGCTTCGACCCAACCGGCTGCCGCATGGACTTCACGGCGGCGGACGGAGGCCGCCTCAGCGTCGCGTACGCGGATGCGGAAACGATCACCAACTCGACGGACCGGTACTTCACCTACTACGTCAACGCGCTGGAGCTGGCGGACACGGTCACGGCCACGCTGCACTACGGCGGCGACAGGACGGTCGTGAACGAATATTCCGTCATGGCCTATATCGCGGCCGCCCGGCAGGAGTTGTCGAGTGACGGGGACCTCATGGATCTCGTCGACGCGCTCCACGCCTACGGCTACTACATGCAGCATTCGGGCTGGACGGACAACAAGCAGACCCATGCCACGATTCCCGCTCCTTCCGAGCCGCTGGATGACGACAGCGTGGATGCGGCGAGGACCGGCGTTGAGTCGAAGGCGGTGGTGAAGGAGGATGCAAGTTCCGTGCTGGCGGATGCCAAGTTCTCGCTGACGCTGAACGAGAAGACGGTGATCAACATCACGGTGAAACCGGCGGCGGGCGTGCTGATCACGTCCGGCGGCTATAAGACGCGGGATATCGGCGGCGAGACGTACTATCAGTTCAGCACCGCGCCGATCGGGGCGGGAAACCTCGGAACGGCGTACACGATCACAGTGGTAACGGATCACGGGGAAGCGACGGTCACGGCGTCGGCCATGTCGTACGTCCGGGCGGCGCTGAACAGTGATACGCTCACGAATGGAAAGAAACTGGCCATGACGGCGTACTATCAGTATTACCGCGCGGCCCTCAACTACTCTCCGATCGATTGAGAATATGAAAGGCACGGGAAATGTGCCGTCATTCCCTGAAAGACCACAGGCGCCGGACACGCTTTGAAGCGTCCGGCGCCTGTCTTATTGTCTTTTGATCCATCGATGGGGGACCGCTCCGGTCAGGAGGTCTCCTCCCTGCCCCTCCTGCACGACCACACGAAAAGAAACACGCACGCGACGGTCAGAACATAATAGAGCAGAGGATAGATGATATTGCTCACCAGAGAAGAATACGGCAGCGCCCGGAGCGGGAGCACCAGGAGCCTCATGACGTTGGCCCACGCGCCGTAGAGCAGGAACAGACCGCCCGCTCCTGGGCGCAATCTCTTAACGATGAACAGACACAAAGGAATGCCGAGGAGCGCAAGGATCAGTTCATAGAGCTGGGTCGGATGGACTGCGCGGGCCTGACTCAGAGAAGCCGACAGACCCTCCGTCTCGAACGGGAAGACGACGCCCCAGGGCAGATCGGTCTCCCTGCCGGAACAGCAGCCGTTCAGAAAGCATCCCACGCGGGAGACGCTGAAGGAAACGGCGGCGGGGACCGTCACGGCATCCAGCACCCTGCCAGGGCGGACGCGGGCGACGGCCGAGGCAAGCAGGAAGACGATCAGCACGGCTGCGACTCCGCCGTACACGGAGAAGCCGGTCATTCTGAGGACGTACCACGGCCGGCCTTCATGATACGAGTCTGGATTCACCGCGACGTTCCAGAGCCGGGCCCCGACCAGAAACGCGACGCACACCGCGAGCATCAGCAGAACGACGCCTGCTGCCGGAAGGCCGCACCGTCTGAGCGGACGCCAGCTCAATGCTATAAACGCGGCCGCGGCCAGGACCGCCATCAGAGAATAGGAACTGACCGTCAGGCCGAACAGAGTGATTTCAGGAGCCATGCCGTCTCAGCCCTGATCTCAGTCATGAATCCATCCATACGGGCCGATTCTTTCAAATTTGACCGGCACGTCCGGAACGGTATACGTACCGCCTTCCACGACGTCACCTGCTTTTTCGCTGTTCTTGAGCCTTTGCTTCAGACTGTAACGTACGAGTTCCCCCGTCTTGGCGACGTAATCGTCGCCCACGGCCTCGACGTAGGTATCGACGTAAATGCCCGTGAGAAGGCCGTTCTCGTCATAGCCCAGGAGGTTCGATCTCCACACTACGATATAGGTTATATCCTCCAGAACCGCATCAAGGGTCGGTTCCTTGATCGAAAAGGAATAATTCGGACAGTGTATCTCTCCCTTGTAGGGATCCACGCACAGCAGAGTCCCGCTGTATTTATCCGAAAACTGTTTGAATCTCTCGCTTAGCTCATCGATCTTGCTTCTGTCTCTGGTATGGGCCGGCATGCTCACTACCTTCGCGTTCATTTCTTTGATTTTTGCTTCCGTTTCAGAGTCGACGGGCGTGATCAGGACCCCCGTATAGGTCCCGTTGGCGTCCCTGTGAAGAGGGGAAATGATATACCCCGTGTTGTCCGTGACTTCGTGGTCCTTGTTCTCCCATTTCAAAACGAAATTGGGGTAATAATACTTGACTCCGTCGACCGTGCACAACAGTTTCCCGCTGTACATGTCCTGAAACTGGTAGAAATCGAACAGACATGTTTTTATCTCGCTGGGAGTAAGCCTTATGCTTTGACGACAGATCCGGCTCCAGATCGTGTAATTCACTTCATCCACGTATTGGGCCAGGGTACGGGGCTTCGCTTCTTCGCATCCGTCGGACTCGTTGCAGGAGGAAAGAGACAGCAGCATCACGGCCAACAGGATCATACAGATTATTCTGGCTGTTTTTTTATTTATCATAACATCCGAACCTCCGTTTGATAAGCATTGACATCGGCGACGCAGCAGGTCTTCACTCCGCGGGATCCGGCATCGGGATCTCCACGGGGTCAGAATCGGCAACGAACGTGTAATCGATGTACTGATCTTCTTTGATCATGGTAAAGGATGTCCCGGCTTCCAGATTGTGCATTTCAACAGCTTCGAACACCCGGTCTCCTTTCGTGATCAGCACATAGAAACCGTAAAAGTGCTCCGTCACCGTATCGAAATCGCTCTGGACCGTATCGCCGTCGACGAATGCCTCGTAATCACAGGTCAGGGCGATCAGGTTCTGCTCGGTATAACTGTAATCGTAATCGAAAATGTCATCGATCGTTTCCTTCGTAAAGAAGGATCCGCCTTTATCTCCCGAAAGATACTTGACCGCCTTCTTGCCGCTGTACAGTTCGTAGTGACCGGTCATGTACAGATCCGACAGGCCGAGGTAGGACAGGTAATTCTTGAAAGTATGGTCTTCCCCGTCGAACTCCAGGCATGTTTCATCCTCCACCACGACCCAGCCGGCCTCTTCGAACATGTCGTCGAATTCGACGCTGATCTTTCTGGTCGGGAACGTTCTGCCGGTCAGTTCCTCATACTTGTCCAAAAGAGGATCTTTCAGGAACAGATACCCGAAGATCAGAAGGGCGATCATCACGAGGGCCAGAATGATCCCCGCGATCGCCTTTCCTCTGCCGGGCTGGTTTTTCTTCTTGGCGGAGCTCAGCCCGATGATCGAGAAGATCAGTCCCAGCAGACTCGTGGTCCCGAGCAGGAAAACGCCCAGCAGCGAAAAAACGAAACCGGTGGTGCACATCGAGTTGGACTTGACCTTCTGCTTCTTCTTCGCGGGCTGCTGGACCAGCTGCCGGTAAACGGGCTGCGGCTGCTGGTAGGCAGGCTGCTGCGGCTGCTGGTAGGCAGGCTGCTGCGGCTGCTGGTAGACAGGCTGCTGCGGCTGCTGGTAGACAGGCTCCTGCGGCTGCTGGTAGACAGGCTCCTGCGGCTGCTGGTAGGCGGGCCCCTGCGGCTGCTCGTGGGCAGGCTCCTGCGGCTGCTGGTAGGCGGGCTCCTGCGGCTGCTGGTAGACAGGCTCCTGCGGCTGCTGGTAGACAGGCTCCTGCGGCTGCTGGTAGGCGGGCTCCTGCGGCTCCGGCTGGACCGGCTGCGCGCCGGACAGCGGCGTGCCGCATATGATGCAGAATTTTGCTCCCTCGTCGTTTGCAGAACCGCATTTAGGACATAACGCCATAAGTGTTCCCTCCCTGTTTTCCGACATTCCGAAGATATGAGATCGATATGGGAAGCTCTACAATTGCATTTTAACATATCGGCAACAAAAAAACAATATACTGAAGGAAACCCGTCCGGCCGCCCGTGAAGGAAACCCGTCCGGCCGCCCGTGAAGGAAACCCGTCCGGCCGCCCGGCGGGACCTCTCGTTTCGCGGCAAAAACAAAAAGCAGGCACCATTTCGGTGTCTGCTTTCATCAATTCGGATGGGAACCCCGGCAGGCTTATTCGAAACTTCCGTACCTCGATACAGCCTCGTCTATGGTGATCTCGCCCTTTCCAACCTGGAATGCCGCGACCCGGATCTGGACCGTGAGGGGATCCTTGATGCCTACCACTTCCGGAGAGAAGGTGCGCTCAGAAGGCACCTTGCCGAAAGGAGCATAGGTCGAGTCGAAGGACATGTCCCTGGTAGGCGTCACCAGACGTTTGACGGAAGCCATTTCGTTCAGTTCCTTGTCCGTGATCAGGAACCGCATGAACTCGTTGGTCATCTCCAGATCGTCGCAGTCCTTGTTGACGGAGAACTGGATGGAAGGGCTGTCGATGAAGTATCCGCCCTCAGCCGTCAGCGGGATCGGCGCGAAGGAGTAGGCGAACGGCGCGTTGGTGAACGCCTCGGACTGGCTTTCGCGCTTCTTGGTACCGGAGACGGTATCACCGGCGCAGACCATCATCGGGACGTCTCCCTCGAAGAAGCGCAGGATCACCTTGGTATAGTTGTCTTCGATCTTGTCGCACTCGGCGAGATCGAAACAGCCGCTCTGGATCAGCTTTTCCACCGCTTCCAGTGCCAGACGCATGTATTCTCCCGCCGCGGGATCCAGATCGTTGGCAAGCGCGAGGGCTTCCGGATTCTCGGCAAGCGTGGCGACGAACAGCGGATAGGCGATCGTGTTCATGAAACAGCCGGACGACTTGAGACTGTAGCCCATCATGGGGCTGGCGTAGCCCCTGCTGCGGAATTCTTCGCACACGGCCGTCAGCTCTGCCAGCGTAGTCGGGACGCTGAGCCCTTCCTTTTCGAACAGGTCATTGTTCACCAGCATGCCGTAGGTCCTGGAGAAGATCGGCACCAGCAGCATATTGCCGTCTTTGTCGCGATTGACAAGTCCCGGACGGATGCAGTCCAGATTCAGCTTCAGGGCGGGATCCGAAAGATTCTCCATATGGGCCGTCACCGAATCGTATTTTTCGTTCCCCATCATCCAGGTGTAGGAGAAGAAAATGTTGGGGCTCTCGTTGCCTCCCAGCACGGTACCCAGCGTGTTGTTGTAGTCGTCCAGCTTCACGTAGCTGAACTGTACGTTCGGGTACATCTCGCTGAACCGGTCGAATTCAGCCTCCAGTGCCTCGAAGTTGTCGTAGCTCCCGGCCACCGTGATGCTGCAGCTGGTGTTGGGATCCAGTGCCGGCTCGAACACGGCGGATGTCCCGTCCTGTGTCTTGCCGCAGGCTGTCAGCGATACGGCCGCGCAGATGACCAGAATGATGCAGAGCAGCTTTTTCATGATTTCTTTTCCTCCTTGATTCTGCGAATCTCTTTGATGACAAGTTTGATATCCACGGGTTTCGCGATATGACCGTTCATGCCGGCGTTCAGACATTCTGCGACATTTTCGGAGAACGCATCCGCCGTCATGGCGATAATCGGGATGGAAGAGGCCCACGGATCCTCCATCGCGCGGATGGTTTTCGTGGCCTCGAGTCCGTTCACTTCGGGCATCTGTATATCCATAAAGACCAGCGCATAGCTTCCTTCCGCCGCCTGTTTCATCTTTTCCACGCAGACGCGTCCGTTTTCGGCGCGCTCCGACGTGATCCCGAACATGGCGAGCATCGCGGAAATGATCTCCCAGTTGATGTCGTTGTCCTCCGCGACGAGGATGTTCATCCCCTGCAGATCGGAATAGTCGTTTTCCGGCTCGACGGATTTTGCCTCTGTTCCGAGCAGCTGGTTGATCTTATCGTACAGTGTGGAGCGGAAAAGCGGCTTGCTGACGAAACCGTTCGCTCCTGCTCCCTTCGCTTCATCCTCGATATCCGACCAGTCGTAGGCGGAAATCAACAGGATGGACGTGTTCGTCTCGATCTCCGCGCGGATCCGGCGGACCGTTTCGAGACCGTCGAGGTCCGGCATCTTCCAGTCGAGGATCACGATGCTGTAATCCCGTCCCGTCTCGTGCCGGTGCCGGATCATGCCGAGCGCTTCCAGACCGCTGTGCGCGCACTCGGCTGTGACGCCGAGCGATTTCAGCGTATCGACCGCAGTCTCCAGGAGGACCTCGTCGTCGTCGGCGATCAGGACATCCATCGGTTCGAGCGTCATGTCTTCCCTCTGCCGGTCCGCGACGGGAAGATCCAGTATCACGGTAAAGGTCGTCCCTTTTCCCTGTTCGCTCTGGCAGTCGATGGTGCCTCCCATCAGATCGACCATCTGTTTCGTGATGGCAAGTCCGAGCCCGGTCCCCTGAATGCTGTTCACCCGGCTGTCCGTCTGGCGCGAGAACGGCTGGTACATGTTTGCCAAGAATTCCGGACTCATGCCGATGCCCGTGTCGGAAACCCTGTAGGTCAACTTCACGCAGCCGGACTTCTGACTGTCCTCCTCGCGCATGTCGACGCTGACACGGCCGCCGGGCTCCGTGTAT
>JAEEGL014255166.1_pt1 | contig 13022 bp, 18 predicted proteins | sample 9134231 | NCBI WGS metagenome assembly JAEEGL01 (sample SAMN16246548, study PRJNA631951) | gut metagenome | biome: gut microbiome; feature: rumen; material: fiber-attached | host: Bos | place: Iran: Karaj | collected 2018-10 | reverse complement strand
TTTAATTGAGCAGCAGCATTGATTCTTTGAATCCAAAGCTTTCTGAAATCTCTCTTACGAGCCTTTCTATCTCTGAAAGCATATTGTAATGAACGCATTACTTGTTCATGTGCTGTCTTATATAAAGCATGCTTAGAACCATAGTAGCCCTTAGCCATCTTTAAAACTGCTTTACGTCTTCTTCTTGTTACATATCCACCTTTAACTCTTGGCATAATTCGCTACCTCCTACTTTAAGTTAGAAATCAAAGTCTTGATTCTCTTTTCATCAGTTGAATGAACTAATGCTGACTTTGATAAATCCTTGTTTTGTTTGTGTGACTTGTTAGTCTTTAAGTGGCCTGTATAAGCATGTCCACGCTTAATTTTACCAGTACCAGTGATTTTGATTCTCTTCTTTAAACCGCTATGTGTCTTTTGCTTTGGCATAATCTTAATCTCCTTTATTATTGTTTCTTTTCTTTCTTTGGCGCAACAATCGCATAGAAATTTCTGCCCTCTTGTTTAGGTTGCGCATCGATTTGGATTTCTTCAGGTAAGTCTGCTAAAATCTTCTTTAAAATGTCTAAACATAATTCTGGGTTGTAAGCCATACGACCTCTACCCTTTTGGAATTTTAAAGCAATCTTTACCTTGCTACCATGTTCTACAAAATCAACAATCTTTCTAACCTTAGTATCGAAATCATGCTTTTCTGTAGTTGGTGTGAATTGTACCTCTTTCATAGGTACAACCTTTTGGTTTTTCTTTTGCAACTTAGCTTTCTTTTGTTGCTCAAATCTGAATTTAGAGAAATCCATTAATTTGGCAACAGCTGGATTTGCCTCTGGTGATATTAAAACTAAATCTAGACCTCTTGCGTCAGCTTCTGCTAAAGCTTTATCACGAGATAAAATACCTAGTTTTTCTCCTTGATCTGAAATTACTAAAAGTTCCTTTACTCTGATGTCTTCATTAATTAATGTATCATCAAATTTGTTTCCTTGCTTGCTAATAGTTACACCTCCAAACAAATTACTTAAATAAAAAAGAGGACAAAACGCCCTCTAGATAATCATAATAAATGTATATTTATGTGACCATTTGCCTACCAATACTTAATCAATCAGGCGAGAAACAGGCGTTTCTTCTTTCCACGTTATTTACTTAACCTTGATTATTTTAAACTACTAAGAGTTAAATGTCAATACTTTTTTTATATTTTTTAAACATTTGTTAACTCATAGCCAATAAGTCTTTTCCATCTTCCCATAAAATAAAAGCTTACACTTAAAGCCATTCCAACAGCCCATCCAATAGGCCATGAAATAAAGATACCATCCATACCCATAATAGGCTCTAGAATAAATGTTAGACCAACTCTAACAACTAAATCAGCAAATGTTGCAATCATAAAGCTTCTCATATCCTTACTTCCCTTTAAAATGCCATCACATGGTATTTTAATACATAAAAGAATAAAGAATGGGGCAACATAATAAATAAACTTTTTACCAGTTGATAAGAAATATTCCTTATTATCATTTCCAGATGCAAATATAGATAATAGCTGCTCTGGAATAATTAAGAACATTGTTGTTGTAATAATTGTTAATATAATACATAACAACAATCCTGATTTAAAGCCTTTAATTATTCTATCATATTTAGATGCTCCAGCATTTTGAGATGTATATGTAGATATAGCATTACTCATCATAGTATAGATATTTACTATTACATAGCATATCTTATAGCTTGAGCCATATCCTGCAACAGCACCAGGATAGTTAATATCTAATCCATTTACCTTTGATTGAATTAATATTTGACCAAAAGAAATAATTGATGCTTGAATAATTGAAGGTATCGCAATAGGCAATATCTTAAATAATATATTCTTATTAAATAACATATCAACTTTCTCATTATTTGTTTTCTTAATGTAAATTAATAAAACAGCAAGGGATAATGAAGATGCTAGGCCTTGAGAAATAAATGTTGCTACTGCGATTCCTCTAATTTTTATATCTATATTACTAATTAAATTAACAAATAAGATATCAAGTAATATATTCAATGTTGTTGAAAAGATTAAAAAATAAAGAGGTATATTAGATTTACCTAAGGCTTGGAATATATTAGTTATCGCATTATATAAAATTAAAAATGCTAAGCCTAAAATATACCATTTTAAATAAATTGCTGCCTTATTAAAATAAACATCACTTACATTTATTGCCTTTAACATTAATTCAGTAAAGAAAAATGAAATAATAATCAAGCCTATGGCAAGTAATACTCCAAATATTAAGGATGTATAAATTCCTTCTTTTACCTTTTTATAATCCTTTTGTCCAACAAATCTAGCTATAACTATATTTATACCTATACCAAGACCTGTTGCGATAGCTAAAAAAATCATTGTTATAGGATATGTTGCATTAATTGCTGATAGTGAATCACCACTATCCTTAATTAAATTACCACCAATTAATGAGTCACATATATTATAAAATTGCTGTAATGTTACAGAAATAAGCATTGGAAGTGAAAAAAGTAATAAAGTTTTAAATGGATTACCTACTGTTAAATCTTTATTTTTCATCTTAATCACATCCTTTTATATTGGTATTATATACCTATTTTTGAAAATATAAAAAATAAAGTGTTTTCATTTTATATCTTTTATTGAATATATTTGAATATAAATAATTATTAAAGAAATAATCAATGTAATAGATACAATTGAATTTCCAAATTCAAACAAATTATCCTTAGCATTATATATTAAATAAGGAATATAATCATAAAATGAATCCTTTATGTTATTATAATTATTCATTAATATTCTAATTATTAAAAATATAAATAGAACAAAAAGAGGAGTTATTATAACATTAAATATTTCTGTTAGGGCAATTGATATTAAGGTTTCAAATATAAGTGATATAAAGCTATAATAAAAGCTTAAAACAAAATTTAAATCCATTTTATAGCATTTAAATTGTAATAATGCTATTAGGCTTATAATGATAAATTCTAAGGTTAATAAAATAAAAAGAATTATAAATATAGTTAAAAGCTTTATTATAGATAGCCTTCCTCTTCTTATATAAGGAATAAATAATATATCAAATGATAAAGAATTAATGCTTATATTTAAAACAAAAAAGGCTATTAATATTCCATTTAATAAATTAATAATTAAAATAGATAAATTAAAATATGATTCATGATATATTAAAGGATTTGCCATATAGCTTTTCATATCATCTATCCTAGATAAATAATATAAGGCTAAAGCTAATATGGATATAGAAATAAAGATAGCTAATATAGTTTTTAAATTTAGGATAAAGCTTCCATATAATGAAAATAAAGCCTTAAGATTTTTTCTTTTTTCTTCTTTTTTCATTTATTACTCCATCCTTTACCTCATAAATTATAGGATCAAATTCATTTAGAAAGCTTTTATCATGTAATGATACAATTATAGTTTTATTTAAAGAAAGCTTTTCTTTAATTAATTCCTTAAATAGCTTTTTGGCAAAATCGTCTAAACCATCGATTGGTTCATCAAATATATAAATATCTGAATCATTATAAAATGCTATAAAAAGCCCAAGCTTTTGATAATTACCTTTAGATAGTTTACCAATTCCTATATTAGGTATTTGAAATCTAGATAGTATTTCATTACTTTTAATCTTTAAATTATATAACGATATAAAATCATTAATAAATTCATCTGTTTTCATTATCTTAGGTAAGCTATATTTATCAGGTAAATATGATATAGAACCATTTTTTAAATATTCTCCTGATGTTTTAAAAATTATATTAGATATTATTTTAATTAATGTAGATTTACCACTCCCATTAGGTCCTATTAAAACATAAAGATGACCTTCTTCTAAGGTTAATGTAACATTTTTTAAAGCTATATTATTGTTATAAGCTTTTTCTATATTTAATAGATTAAGCATAGCTTATAGCACCTTCTTCTAATAAATCAGAATAATCTTTATAATCTAATACATTTGATATATAGCTAAAATGATCTATATAATAATCTATTCCATCTAAATTTAAGGTTATATAGGCTTCCTTTATCATTAATAGCTCCTTATAAGCTAATGGAATAAATAAGGTATTATTTTCTAGTTTTATTTCCTTTTCATTTAAATAAAAAGGATTATAGTCACTTATGATTGATTTAATATCAATTTCATTATCATAATTTGCATACTTTAAAGAATTTAAATTTCCATAAGAAAAGCCTGATACACTAAATTTAGATAATATATTAAATTTATCAGTTAATTCTAAATTAATACCTACAAGCTTTAAAGACCCATTTATATAGGCATAGGATCCATAATATTTATTAAAGCTTAAAAGATCATAATTTATAGGATTTAAAATAGAAATATATCCTATATTAATATTTAATGAATATGATTCATTTTTAATAAATAATATAGCTTCTTCTAAAATTAAGGTATCAGATGTATTAATTAAATCAGCATCTATTCTATTAACATATAAATCTCCTATCTTAGATACATTAACATTAACGTTATCTAAATTATAACAATCATCCTTATTCTTAATCTGATATATATTATCATTTTCATAGCTTATTAGACTTTTTTCTAGTTTTGAATAAATATCTATATGAAGTCTTCCATCATCCTTTAAAACATACCCTTTTGCCTCTTTTATTGCATAAAAGGAATCAGCACTTACTCTTCCATAATTTAAATAAAATATTAAGCCTATTAAGGCAATTATTATAACTAAAATTAAAATATATAGTTTCTTCATACTCTTGCCTTTTCTACCCTTGCGTATTGATTTTTAAGTATAGTAAATTCAAAGCCACCCTTAACTACCTCTATAAAGAAAATATATGAAGATGCTACACCATTTGTAATACTTAAATTTCCAGTAAGATATACTATGGCAGATGAACCTGCCTCAACAACTAAGCTCATAGTTTCTGTTTGTTTAACTGATTTTGTTGTTTGGCTTGAATAATCAACTCCACATTTAGAAGATATTTCTCCTTTAATACCATTAATATTTCCTGATGCCCCAGCAGATGCTGATGAATTAGCTGAAAATGTAGTTTTGTTAGTTGTTTCTGTTTCAACCTTAACATTATAGGTAACATCTGTTGAAGATGTATTTGTTACACTCCATAAGGTATTTGAAATATAGGTTGCATCTACATTATCATTTTCTATATATACTGATATTCCAAAAAATTGCTTATTAAGATGTGAAAAATATTCTTCAAACTCCTTATCAGTAAAATTAGCTAAAAGCTTACCATTTGCCATGATAATTTCAGAAAAAGTTCTATAGTCTGAGTTATCAGCATAAACATTAAAATCTAGATATGATAATGTTAAAATAAATAAAAATATAAAAAAATAAATCTTCTTTCTCATAAAATTAAATCTCCTTCACTATAATAATAGATATGAAATATAATTTTTTTTAAAAAAATCTGATAATTTCTTAAAAAAATTTAAATTAAAGACTATTTGTGATATAATTTCATAAGAAGAAAAGGGGGCTCATTTTAATGGGATGCGATCATAATTGTTCAAGTTGTGGCTCAAATTGCTCAACTAAGGATAAAAATTCTTTTATTGTAGAAACAAATAAAAGGAATAAAATTAAAAAAATAATTGCCATCCACTCAGGAAAAGGTGGAGTTGGTAAATCATTTGTTACATGTATGCTAGCCAATGTATTAGCTAAAAAAGGCTATAAGGTTGGTATTTTAGATGCTGATATTACAGGTCCTTCTGTACCTACAGCCTTCGGTGTAACTGAAAATTTAGTTGGTGATGGAGAATTAATGTATCCTGCTATCACAGAAAAGGGAATAAGGCTTGTATCTATTAATTTATTAATTGATGATAAAACTAAACCTGTAGCTTGGAGAGGCCCAGTTTTAGGTGGAGCTATTAAGCAATTTTATCAAGATACATTATGGGAAGAAATAGATTTCTTATTAGTAGATATGCCTCCTGGAACAGGTGATGTTGCTTTAACAGTTTTCCAAAGCTTACCTGTTGATGGTGTAGTTATTGTATCTACTCCTCAAGATTTAGTATCTATGATTGTAGGTAAGGCAGTTAATCTAGCTAAGATGATGAATATTAATATTGTAGGCTTAGTTGAAAATATGGGATATATGAAGTGTCCATGCTGTGGAAATCCACTTTATCCATTTGGACCATCAAAGCTTGCTGATGTTGCAAATGAATTTAGCATTAATGGTCTTGCAAGCTTACCTATTGAACCAACAATCAATCAAACAATTGATAAGGGTTTAATTGAAACTATTGATTATCCTTATTTAGATAATGTTGTTAGTGCATTAGAAAATCTAGGAAAGAAAAAGCTAGATAAAAATTTATTTTAAATAAAAAAGAAGGATTAATCCTCATCTGGGATTAATCCTTTTTCTTTTGCTTCTTCTTTAATTTTTTGATCACGTTCATTCATTTCATGAATTACTTCATTAATATGATTACCATATTCTAGTGATTCATCAAACTTAAAAATTAATTCAGGCATTTTTCTAGCCTTAAGCTTTTTAGCAAGCTCATGACGAATATAGCCCTTATGTTTTTCAAGTAGGGCATCATAATTTTCTTTTTTGCCCATATAGAATGTGTAATAGATAGTCATATAGCTTAAATCATTAGTTATTCTAACCTCTGTTACACCAATTCCAGATAGGCCTCTATTTGAATCATCTCTTCTAAGTAAGCTTGAAAGCTCTCTTAAGGCAAGTGATTCTAATCTTTTAAGACTAACACCCATTATCTTGGAATCTCCTTCATTATAGATGCTTCGATAATGTCTCCTTCTTTAAGATCGTTATAATTTTCAATAGTAATACCACATTCGTAGCCTTGCTTAACTTCCTTAACATCATCTTTGAAACGACGTAAAGAGCCAATCTTACCTTCATAAATTACAACACCATCTCTAATAACTCTAACTAAAGATGTTCTTTCAATTGCACCATCAGTTACATAAGAACCAGCAATTGTACCAATTGATGATACCTTAAAGATTGATCTTACTTCAGCTTCACCAATAACTACTTCCTCATATACTGGGTCTAACATACCCTTTAATGCTGCTTCAATATCTTCAATTACAGCATAAATGACATTATAAAGTCTAATTTCAACGCCCTTATTTTGTGCTTCAGTTCTAACTGTGCCTGAAGGACGTACGTTAAAGCCAATAATAATCGCATTAGATGCTTCAGCTAAAGATACATCTGTATCTGTAATAGCACCTACTGATGCACGAATTATATTAACCTTTAAATCTTCAATGTTAATTTTTTCTAATGAACCCTTTAAGGCTTCAACAGAACCTTGAACATCACACTTAATAATTAAGTTTAAGATATGTTCTTTATTTTCATTTGTCTTGCTAAATAAATCTTCAAGTGATGTAGCTTTCTTAGCTGCAGCTTCAGCATTCTTAGCCTTTTCAGCTCTTGCGTTTGCTGTATCACGAGCTAATCTTTCATCACCAAATACCATGAACTTATCACCAGCCATAGGAACATTGTTTAAACCTGTTACAGAAACAGCTTGGCTTGGTTTAGCTTCATTATATCTAATGTGTCTATCATCTTCCATTGTTCTAATACGACCATATGTATTACCACAAACAACGATATCACCAGTTTTTAAAGTACCGTTTTGAACTAAGAATGTAGCAACAGGACCTTTACCCTTATCTAATTCAGCTTCAATTACAGTACCTACAGCTAATCTATTTGGATTTGCCTTGAAATCCTTCATTTCAGCTACTAATTGTACCATTTCAAGTAAGTTATCAACACCTTCGCCCTTTAATGCAGAAATAGGTACGAAGATTGTGTCTCCACCCCATTCCTCACATAATAGGTCATAGTGAGATAATTCTTCTTTTACTCTATCTGGGTTTGCAGTTGGCTTATCAATTTTATTTACAGCAACAATAATAGGACAGCCTGCAGCTTTTGCGTGAGCAATAGCTTCCTCTGTTTGAGGCTTAACACCATCATCAGCAGCAACTACTAAAATTACGATATCAGTGATTTGGGCTCCACGTGCTCTCATTTGTGTAAATGCAGCGTGACCTGGAGTATCAATGAATGTAATTGTAAAGCCGTTATGATTTACTTGGTAAGCACCGATATGCTGTGTAATTCCACCAGCTTCAGCTTTTACAACTCTTGATGATCTAATAGTATCAAGTAAAGTTGTTTTACCATGGTCAACGTGACCCATGATTGTAACAACAGGAGGACGTGAAACTAATGTAGATTCATCATCTTCAATTGTGAATTCATCGAATCTAGTTACATCTGTTACTACTTCATCCTTTACTTCATAACCAAAATCTAAAGCAACAAGTTCAATTGTTTCTCTATCGATTGTTTGATTTTGAGCAGCCATAATACCTAGTTGCATAAGCTTCATAACAACTGAAGAAATTGTTTTATCCATTCCTTGTGCAACATCAGCAACAGTCATACCTACCTTATATGTTAAAATACCTTTTTCCTTTGGTTGTTGGTCCTTCTTATTACCCTTTTTTACAGGTATATTTGAAGTTCTAGCGTCTTTTTTTGTTTGTTTTTTAGCCATGAAACCACCCCTTTTTATTTCTTTAAAATCTTTAGAAAGTTTTTATTAGAAACACCTAATACCATTCTACCGGATTTACCGATAGCATTAGATAATTCTAATGAGGAATAGCTTTCATTAACCTCCACACCATAATAATTTGCTTTATCTTTAATTTTCTTAGTTGTATTGAATCCTGCATCACTTGCTAAAAATACAAGATATACACTACTATTTCTAATTCCTTCTACAACTAATTCCTCACCAGCGATAATACCGCCAGCTCTTTGACATAATCCTAAATTTGATAAAATCTTATCCATTATAGTAACTTTAAAAGTTCTTCATAAATGCTTTCTGGTACTTCAACTTCAAGTTGTCTATCTAATACCTTTGTTTTTTGAGCTTTTAGAATAACTTCTTTATCCTTCTTAAGATATGCACCTCTTCCGTTTGCTTTACCCTTAAGGTCAATTACAACCTCTTTTTCAGGTGTTCTAACAACACGGAAAAGATCCTTTTTCTCAAAACTTTCTTTAGTTACTACGCAAGTACGTAGTACAGCCTTTTTTTCTTTCATAATTAGATTAATAAACCCTTGTCGTAAGCTTCAGAAACAGGCATAATATCAATCTTCCATCCACAAGATTGAACGGCAAGTCTAACATTTTGACCCATTTTACCAATTGCTAAAGATAGGTGATCATCAGGAACAATAACAACACTTGATTTTTCCTTAACATCAACACTTAATACCTTAGTTACAGCAGCTGGCTGTAATGAATTAGCAATAAGCTCTTCAGGATTTTCACTCCACTTATATAAATCAACCTTTTCGCCACCTAAAGCATCAACGATTTGTCTGATTCTTAAACCAGCTTCACCAACACAGCTTCCGATAGCATCAATCTTAGGATCATTTGAATATAAAGCAATCTTACTTCTATCACCAGGATCTCTTGCGATACCTTTAATTTCAATAATACCGTCTTTGATTTCTGGAATATAGTTTTCCATTAATCTAGTTACTAAGGCTCTATCAGTTCTAGAAACATAAACCTTAGGTTCTTTTGTAGTTTGTTCAACCTTCTTAACATAAACTCTAACTTGTTGACCAATAGCTAAATCTGTAACATTAGCAAATTCAGAAACTGGTAAAACAGTTGTAACGTTATGTCCAAGCTTTAATGTAATAAATTTATCTCCAATATTAGAAACTTCAGCAACAACCATTTCATTTTCTAAGCCCTTGAAGTATTCATATGCATTATCACGTTCAGTTTGCTTAATAGATTGGTTTGTTGTATTTTTAGCTGCAGATACTGCAGTTCTAGAGAAATTCTTGAAATCAATCTTTTGTTCAATGATATCTCCAACCTTAGCTGACTTCTTAATTAACTTAGCATCAGCAAGTAAGATTTCCTTTTCCTTTGCATCATCAGCAACTTCTTCAGATAATTCTTCTACAACCTTATATACAGCAAAAAGTAAAATTTCGCTCTTTTCAGGATTGATTTCTACTCTACAACAAGTATTACCATATACCTTCTTAAAAGATTGAATTAAACCCTTTTTAGCTGCTTCATGTACATCTTCAATGCTGATTCCCTTATATTCAGCTAATTCTTCAGCACTCTTAAAATATTCCTTACTAATCATTTTTTTAATATCCTCCTAAAATTTCACAGCAAGACGAATTAATTTAACTTCTTCATAATTAAATGTAACTTTTTTAAATCTTCCTTTAGCGTTAATCTTCATTGTGATATTACCATCATCTAACGCTTCAAGTAAAACTCCCTCATATATCATATTAGGAAGCTCAACATGAATATATGCATCAATATTTTCCTTGACCTCATCATAATTTCTTAAAACCTTTTCGGCACCAGGACTTGATACTTCTAGGAAGTATTCAGGTAAATCTATATCATACTTATCGATTCGCTCAGATAAATATTCATTAGCCATTCCTAGCTCATCGATAGTGATACCACCCTTTTTGTCAAGGTATACCCTTAAGAATAAATTACCATCTTCACGTTCTAAAACAGTATCATAAAATAGTAAATCATTTTCCTTTAAGAAAGGGTCTAATATTTCTTTAATAACGTTAAGATCCATCAACTTCACCTCGACTATCAAAATAATAAGAGAGGTCAAATCAACCTCTCTTTAATCCACGTTATATTTATAACACTATTTAACTTAAAAATCAATCAAAAACTAAATATTTTCCTTTAATACACGTAAAATTCTATCGTTTTTAATTAAATTAGCTAATTCTAGTGGTGTATAACCAAAGTTATCCTTTCTTTCGATGTTTCTAACATTACAATATTTTTTAACCATTTCAAGATTTTCAATTATAATTGCATAATGAAGCGGATAATTTGCATAATACAAATAATTCTTATATTGTTCTGATTTTTCATTAATGTAATTTAATAAATCATAAGTTGGTACTAAATTATAAATAGATTCACCAAAAGTAGACTTACAGTCAAGAATAGCACCAGCCTTTAATAGGGCTTGAATAACATCTCTATCTTGAACCTGTACAGCATAAAAAAGAGGAGTTTCACCTGTTGAATTTTTCGCATTTACAAATGCTTTATGCTTAATTAAATACTCAATAATTGAAACATCGCCAGCCTTACAAGCAACATGTAAGGGAGTATCGCCAAAATAGTTTGCTGTATTAACAATATTATCATCAACCTTAACCTGATTTAATAGATTTAAATTTCTACTTCTTACTAAAGCCATAAAGATAGTTTCTTCTTTATTATCTTGTTGGTATAGATCAAACTTTTGGTTTTCTAAGAATAAAGAAACCATATTTTCTCTACCTAAGGCACAAGCCTTATATAATACTGATTGACCATCATTATTTTTAATTGTTAAATCAGCGCCTCTTTTGATTAATGTTTTAATAAAACCTAAACGGTTATTAATAACGCAATAATGGGCTGGTGTATCACCATGATTATCCTTAATATTCATGTCTATAAAATTTTCTAAAAGAAGGCTAAATGCTTCTACATTATTAAATACTATAGCAGAATGAAGTAAGCTCATTCCTCTTTCATTAGTAATATTTACATCGCCCTTTTCTAAATATTCCTTAAGATTTTTTAAATTATTAGAATATATACTATCAAATGCGTCCATACATAACCCCTTTAAAATTAAAATAGATAAAATTAGAGCCTAATTTTTTACAATTAGGCTCCAATTACCCTTTTATTTAACTCAACCAATTCTATATTATTACTTTACAGAATCTTTTAAGCCCTTACCAGCCTTAAAGCCTGGTACCTTTGTTGCAGGAATAGAAATCTTTGCGCCAGTTGCAGGGTTTACACCTTCTCTAGCAGCTCTCTCCTTAACTTCGAATTGACCAAATCCAGAAATAACAACCTTATTTCCTTCTTTTAATGCTTCAGTAATTGCATCTAATAATGCATCAACAGCCTTTGAAGCTTCCTTCTTTTCTAATTCAGCTTTGTCAGCAACTGCAGCAATTAAGTCTAACTTGTTAATTGTATTCACTTTTTTTTCCTCCGTAATGAAAAATTTTAAGACACTTTTATTATACAAACTAAAAGTGCTTAAATCAATACTTTTCCTAGATTTTAAGCCATTTTTTCGTACTTTTGGGCATTTTCTTGAAAGCGTTTTGATTCATCACAGCATTTATCATCACAATCTACTGTTTCATCTTCTATTGAAGAGAAATTCTCACACTTGATTTTATTGTTAAAAATATCATCTTCAATAACATTATTTTTAAGCTTACAGCTTCTTCCAAATACATATTTACACATTAAGCATTGTGAAAAACTCATATAACCTCCAAAGATTAAATGCGGGATAACTCCCGCATTTTATTATCTTGGAATTTGATCAATAAATTCCTGTAAAGTTCCATCTATAAAATCAGTCTTTTTAGCAAAGACAAAAATTGTTTCATTTAATGTAACAATTTTTCCATCAAGAGCATATGCAACTCCTGATAAGAATGCTAAAGATTTATTTAAAGCTGCATCAGTTTTAATCTTTGAAAAATCAACGATTAATGGATGACCATTCTTTAATTCATCAGCAAGAGCTAAAAGCTTAGCCTCATCATCAACAAGCTGTTCCATAACAATTCTTTCAGCTGCTGGACCAGTTGCCTTAGAATTTGAAGCTGCAAATTCTTCAAATTCCTTTAAATCATCCTTTTTCTTTCCAAATAAACCCATTATTCTTCACCATCCTTTGTAGTAAATGGTAATACATGTGCTTTAGTTCCTTGACGAACCATAATTAATGTAGTTTGAGCATATTCTCTTAAAATATCCATTCTTTGTGGAGGGCAGGCAATGATGATTT
>JAEEGL013371125.1_pt1 | contig 13022 bp, 13 predicted proteins | sample 9134231 | NCBI WGS metagenome assembly JAEEGL01 (sample SAMN16246548, study PRJNA631951) | gut metagenome | biome: gut microbiome; feature: rumen; material: fiber-attached | host: Bos | place: Iran: Karaj | collected 2018-10 | reverse complement strand
TTATTCTCTAGTAGACAAAATTCTAGCACTAAAGCTATATAATGTCAAATTTATACCGCTTCTTCAACCTCAAACTGACTGTTATATAAATCTGCATAAAATCCTTTTTTTGCTAAAAGTTCATCATGTTTACCTTGTTCTACAATATCCCCATGATTCATAACTAAAATTAAATCTGCATTTTTTATTGTAGATAATCTGTGTGCAATTATGAAACTTGTTCTTCCCTTCATAAGATTATCCATTGCATTTTGTATTTGTATTTCTGTTCTTGTATCTATTGAGCTTGTTGCTTCATCTAGTATTAATACTTTTGGATTTGCTAAAATCACTCTTGCAATTGTAAGTAATTGTTTTTGACCTGCTGAAATATTGTTTGATTCTTCATTTATTAAAGAATTATACCCTTTTGGAAGTGTTTTAATAAAATGATGAACATGTGCTGCTTTTGCAGCTTCAATAACTTCATTTTCATCAGCATCTGGATTTGAATATCTGATGTTATCTTTTACTGTTCCAGAAAATAGCCATGTATCTTGAAGTACCATTCCAAACATCCTTCTTAAATCTCCACGTTTAAAATCTTTAATGTTTATTCCATCAACTAAAATCTCTCCATTATTTACATCATAAAATCTCATAAGAAGTTTTACCATAGTAGTCTTACCGTGCTCCTGTTGGTCCTACAATTGCTATTTTTTGTCCTTCTTTAATACTTTCATTAAAATTGTTAATTATTATTTTTCCTTCATCATATCCAAATTTAACATTTTTGAATTCAATATTTCCTTTTAGTTTTGATGTATCAATATCATTTTCTACTTCTTTTACTTCTTCTTCCTCTTCTAAGAATTCAAATACTCTTTCTGCAGCAGCAATCATTGCTTGAAGCATACTTGATACTTGTGCAACTTGCTCTATTGGTTGAGTAAATCTTTGATTATATTGAATAAAGCTTTGGATATTTCCTACTGTAATTGTTCCTTTTATTGCTAAATATCCACCAAGTACAGATACTGCAACATAACCTATATTTCCCATAAATCTCATCAATGGATGCATAAGTCCTGATAGGAATTGTGATTTCCATGCAGATGTATATAATTCTTCATTTGCTTTAGAAAAATTATCAATTGCTTTTTCTTCTCCATTAAATGCTTTAACTATAATATGACCTGAATATACTTCTTCAACTTGGCCATTTACATGTCCTAAATAATCTTGCTGTCTTTTAAAGTACTTTTGAGATTTACTTACTATTCTCTTTACAATAAATACTGAAATTGGAAGTATTATAAATGAAACAATAGTCATTATAAGACTTATAGAAAGCATCATGACTATAATACCAACAACAGTACATACTGATCTTATCATCTCTGTAATGTTTTGATTTAAGTTTTGTGAAAGTGTATCTATATCATTCGTAATAATAGATAAAACTTCTCCATTTGTTTTTTTATCAAAATACTTCATTGGTAATTTATTTAGTTTTTCTGCGACATCATTACGCAACCTATATGTTACTTTTTGTGCAACATGTGTCATTGTAAATCCACCTAAAATACCAAATACTGTACTAAGTACATATAGTATAAGAAGTGTAAGTAAAATATTTCCTATTTTTACAAAATTAATTCCACTTCCACCAGACAGCTTAGAAATTACTCCATTAAAAACTTCTGTAGTTGCATTTCCAAGTATTTTAGGTCCCATTATGTTAAATATTGTTTCAACTGTTGCAAATATAAATATTATTATAAATAAATACTTATATTTTGATAAATAGTTTTTTATTAATTTTTTAGTTGTTCCCTTAAAGTTTTTTGCTTTAGGTGTTACTCCGTTTCATTTGTCCTGGTCCTGGCATTTAAATAACACCTCCTTTAAGCTCATCTCGAGAAAGTTGTGAATATGCAATTTCTTGATATTCCTTACAATTTTCTAATAACTCTTCATGTTTTCCAATTCCAACTATTTTTCCTTCATCCATAACAATTATTTGATCTGCATTAATAATTGTATTAATTCTTTGTGCAACAATTATTATGGTTTTTCCTTTTGTTTTACTTGCAAGTTCTTCTCTTAATTTACTATCTGTTTTAAAATCTAAAGCAGAAAAGCTATCATCAAATACAATGATTTCTGGATTAATTGCTAAGGCTCTTGCAATTGATAAACGTTGTTTTTGTCCACCAGATACATTGTTTCCACCTTGTGCAATCTCTGAATTAAATCCTTCATCTTTGTTTTCTATAAATTCTATAGATTGTGAAATTTGAGCTGCTTTTTCCATTTCCTCATCTGAAATATCATCATTTCCATATTTTATATTAGATTTAATTGTTCCTGAAAAAAGTACCCCTTTTTGTGGAACAAATCCAATTTTCTTTCTTAATTCTTTTTGAGGAACATCTTTAACATTTACTCCATCCACTAAAAGCTCACCATTTGTAACATCATAAAAACGTGGGATAAGGTTTACTACTGTAGATTTGCCGAGATCCTGTACTTCCTATAATTGCAGTTGTTTCTCCTGGTTTTGCTACAAAGTTTATATCTTCTAATATTTCTGTGTCAGCATCAGGGTATCTAAAAGATACATTCTTAAATTCTACATATCCTTTCTTTTCTTCTATGAAATCTTTTAAATCATCTTTTGCTTTATCTTTTATACTTTCTTCAGTTTCTAATACTTCATTAATACGTTTTGCAGATACTGATGCTCTTGGAAGCATAATTGAAAGCATTGAAATAAATAGGAATGATATTACAATTTGCATTGTATATTGAATAAATGCCATCATATCTCCTACTTGAATAATACCATCATTTACTTTGTGACCTCCAACCCATATTATTAATAACATAATAGAATTCATTACAAATATTAATGATGGGAACATTATAGACATTGTTCTATTTATGAATACATTTGTATTCATTAAATCTTTATTTGCTTTTTCAAATCTTTTTTCTTCTCTTTTTTCTGTATTAAATGCTCTAATTACTGGAAGTCCTGTTAAGATTTCTCTTGATACTAAATTCAATTTATCAATTAAACCTTGAAGTCTTTTGAATCTTGGCATAGCTATTATAAATAAGGTTATAATTATAAATGTGATTGCTCCTATTGCAACGCCAATTACCCATGGCATTGAATTATTACTATTTGCTAGAACCTTTAAAAATCCTCCAATTCCCATGATTGGTGCATATACTACAGTTCTAAATAACATTGCAAGTAACATTTGAATTTGTTGAATATCATTTGTACTACGAGTAATAAGTGATGCTGTTGAAAACTCATTAAATTCTTTTCTTGTAAATTTTAGAACTTTTTTGAATACTTTTTCTCTTAATACTTTCCCAAGATGTGCTGCAACTCTTGAAGAAAATAGCATTATAATTACTGCAGCAATCATACTAAGAAGTGCAATACCAATCATTTGAAGTCCAGTTTTTATAATATAATTTGTTTGAATTTTATCTAAATTCATTCCAATTTCTTTATATTCTTGCTTTGTTTTTTGAATTGCCATTTGAGAAATTAACATTTCATTATTAAAATTACTATTTTCATTACTATTATTATTTTCTAAACTTTGTAATTGATTATTGTCGCTATTCTTTAATTGTTCTTGATTTTCCATATAGTATAAAACTGCTAAAGGTTTTGCTAATATCTTATCTAAGTTTTCTCTTTGTTCTTTATTAATTTTGTTTATTTTATATAGATCTTCTTTTTCTAAAGCTGGATATTCTTTTTTTAATTCACCCGCTTTATTTTTAGGCAAACTGCTCTTTGATATTAGAGTATAATTATCTAATATCAAACTATCATCTTCTGCATACATTAACAATTTATCCATTTCAGATTTTCTAATAACTGTTGGTGATACATATTCTATTCCACCTGCTTGTATACCAGTATTTACAATTTTAGATGTATAATCTGGAAGAGTTAAATCAGTCCATGCTTGCAAACATAAAAGAATAATTATTATTAAAACAGAAATCCAATTCTTTTTTATATACTTTAGTAATTTAAGCATTTCTTCCTCCCTTTAACTTAACATTTTATATTTTACAGCAATTTTAAATTATTTTCAATATAGAATAACATACAAATGCCATACAAAAATACAGTGCAACTTATATTACACTGTATTTTATAACTTTATAATTTATTAATTAATATATTTAAATTGCTTCTTCTTGATTTTCTTCGTTTTGTTCTTCATTATTAGCATCTTTTTTATCAATTATTTCCATATTTCCTATTGATACTTCATAAGCAACTCTTGTTTCAGATGTTCCATCTTCAAACTTTTTCTCATAAGTTCTACTTTGAACTCTTCCTATAATTCTTACTTCAGTACCAACTTCCATATTTTCGCAAAATCTTGCATTTCTTCCCCATGCAATACATGGAATATAGTCTGATTTGTTATATGCTCTGTTTACTGCAAGTAATATATCTGATATTTCTCTTCCAAATGGAGTTTTTCTATAAATAGGTTTTTTACAAATATAACCATTTAAAACAACCTCATTTGAAACTTTTTCTTCATTTTCTTCTTCTTTATATTCAATTATATCTTTTGCAAAAACTGTTAATATTAATTTATTCTTTTCGTTTGTATAACTGTTATATGATCTAAATTGTCCTTCTATAACAACTTCTTTTCCTATACTTAGATCAAAGTTAGTTAATAATCTTTCTGATATTGTAATTGGAATTATATCCTCATTACCACTTAAACGAGGTACCTCCAAATTAAATATGTAAAATGTTTCTCCATAAATTTCGTGACTTACTGTTTTATCGCTAATAATTTTACCTGTTAATGTAAGGCAATTATTTTCTGTATAATTTGTATTCAATTTCGTTTCCTCCCTTTAACTTTTCTATAGTATTTTATTCATATTGTTTTTACTTTAGAATATTTTTGTTTTGCAACAATATAATTATACCATTTTTGGAAGGATTTGTCTACATAAAAAGTTAATTTTTTATTATTTTTTTATTGCTAGTATTTTGTATCTTACTGTTCCACCTGGAGTTTGAGCTTCTACTATCTCGTTTTTCTTGCGTCCAAGTAAACTTGAACCTATTGGAGATTCATTAGAAATCTTATTTTGAGAAAGATCTACTTCTGTTGATCCAACTATTGTATACTCTAGTTCTTCGTTATATTCCATATCTAATAATTTTACTATATTACCTACTTGAACTGTTTTTGTATCTATTTCAGATTCATCTATTATTCTTGCATATCTTAATTTGTTTTCTAATTCAGCAATTTTTGTTTCATTAGCAGCTTGTGCATTTTTTGCTTCATCATATTCAGAGTTTTCTGATAAATCTCCAAATCCTAATGCTACTTTAATACGTTCTGAAATTTCAGTTCTTTTTTCAGTTTTTAAATATTCTAACTCTTTTTCTAAGTTATCATATCCTTCTTGTGTTAATAATACTTCTTTTTCTTCCATCTTTTGATATCCCCTTTACAAAATATATTTGCTATTAGTTTAATTATATTACTCTAATATTAGTAATTTGTCAAGATAAAACCAACTATTTGTTATATAATTATTATATTAATACTGTATTAATTCATTTTTATTAATTTCACCGTTTTTTCCAGTTAGATTTTTTATTGTTATTTTTTCTTTCGTAATCATTTTTTGTATGTTTATAAATTCTTTCTGAAATACCATGCTTTCATATACTGTTTCATTCCTAAAACCATTTACCTCAATATTTTTTGGAATATTTATTTCAAAATCATTTATTAGAATTCCATAAAATTTCTTTGAATTAATTTTTACATTGTTAGGAATATTTATAATTATTGCACTATTGTTTATACAATATTTATTTACTAATTCATTAGGAAAATCAAAGTTTATAATTATACTACTCTTTATTAAACTCTTTTTCTTATTGTTAGAAACTGTAATTAATATTCCAAATTCGTTATATAACTTTTTTTCTAAATTATTAAAACTATTAATATGATTTGTTACAATATTTATTCTTTTTACTTTATTTGCAATATATATGATGTTTTGCATATTCTTTGATGTTAAATCATTAATCAGAATACATACTTCCTCATTTTTTTCATCAGTTCCTTTAATCAAATATATATATTTTAAAATATCATATACCATATACTTAAATAGTTTTTTGCCATTAAATATATTTATATTTTGTCCATATAAAATGTTTTTAAATAAAGAAATACTATATAGATAATTAGAAAGCACAATATTTTCTATATCATTTTTATACAAACATTTATCTAAGCATTTGGCAAGTCTTTTAATTCTTTTTTTATTTAATTTAGAATTATTAGTAATTGGTAGTACAAAAAACAACTTATCATCTATATATATTTCTTTAATAATACCAAATATTTCTCTAAATCTTAGACAAATACTATCTTTAAGCTTCAAGCTATTACACTCTTCTTTTATATACCCAATCTCCAAAAAAATCACCTAAATATAATTAAATATATATAATTATATTTAAGTGTTTTTAATTTATTCATATCTATAATTATTTATTATTCAGATAAAATTATCAAGCTCTATTCTACAACTGTTATATAATCTTCTTCATTTTGATGTGTGTTGTTTCCATCTACTAATGCATACTCTTTAGTTATTGTATCATCTGGTCCTTCACTAAAATCTATTGTAACTGTAATTATAGTTTTTCCTGTACTTGTATCTATTGCAAATGTACACGAATTAATATCTTTTAATAATGTTATTTGTTGTTGTTCGTTTATTAAATATATACTTTTTGATTCATTATTAAATCCATAAGTATTTCCTGAAAGAAATTCAATTTCATTATTTTCATTTATTTTAACTTTATTTCCTTCTATTTTAACATCTTTTGCAAAGTATATGTTGAATTTATTAAATTCTGATTCTATACTTGAACCTTCACTTATATCTTTAATGCTGTTTTGGAAATTATTTCTTATTACACCTAGCATAATTAATACTATAAACAACATAACTATATATATTACTAATGAAGTAAGCGTTATACCTTTTTCATTTTTCATTTAAACACCTCTTTTATTCATTTCCGTCAATATTTTCTGTGCTTTCCTCTATGTTGTTTTCTTCGTTTTGCGTATTTTCCTCGTTTTCTATATTTTCTTCTTTCTTTTCTTGGTCTACTATTTCATCTATAACAATTTGCTCATTTTCGTCTAATTTATACCTTGGAAGTTCTGGTAATTCATCTAGAGATGATATTCCAAATAATTTCAAAAATTCATTTGTTGTTTTATATAATGTTGGTCTTCCTGGTGCATCTAATCTTCCCGCTTCTTCAATTAAATTATACTCTAATAATTTATATATTGTACCATCAGAGTTTACCCCTCTTATTTGTTCAATCTCTGCTCTTGTTATTTTAGGATTATATGCAATTATTGATAATGTCTCTAATGCTGCATTTGATAGGCTTGGTTTTGCTCTATTATCAAATATTGGATATATATAATCATAATATTCCTTTTTGGTACACATTTGATATCCATTATTTACTTTTATTATTTCTATTCCTCTATTTTCATTTTCAAAATCCTGTTTCATACTTTGAACTATTGCATCTACATCTTCATTACTTAATTCAAGTATTGCCATTAGTTCCTTTGTTTCTACTACTCTTCCTGCAGAAAATAGTATGCTTTCTATTATTGCTTTTGTTTTTTCTATTTCCATTTCAAACCTCTTTGTGATTCATTTTTACTTTTTTATTTTATTCCATTTAAAGCATATCTGTCAATATTTTGACTTTCTTTATTTTTTATGGTATCCTATATATATAGTTATTTTTTATTATAATTCGAAAGAGAAAGGACTGATTATTATGTCTGATAATGAAAATGATGATTTAGAAATAATTGCTGGAGATGGATCAGAATTAGATGTCTCACCAGTATATGACCATTTAAATGAATTACAACCAACAGCAAAAGAAGATGAAGATGAAATGCAAGAAATAGTTATACCTAAAACTAAACAAGAAAGAGAAGAAGAAAATGAAAATAAATAAAGTGTCTTAATTTAATTAAGACACTTTATTTTTGGTAGCGAAGATGTGATTCGAACACATGACCCTTCGGGTATGAACCGAATGCTCTAGCCAACTGAGCTACTTCGCCATATCGGATGAATAATATTATAATAAGAATTATTTGTTTTGTCAATGAAAAACCAGAATTTTTTTAAAATTCTGGTTTTATATTAAAAATCAATATACATTAATATACATTAATATTTTTAAATCTATTTTCCTAAATCAACTTCTTTATCATCATTCTTTATCTGTTCATTGTTTTCAATTTTTATTATTGGTTGTACATTTTTTTTGCTTTTACTTGATTCTTTAATTTTATTAACCACTTTTTTTGTTTTTGTTTTAACATTTTCAAAGAATTTTGAAACAGCAATTTTAATCTTTTCTAAAGAAGACCCTAATTCTTTTTGTTCTTCTTCATTTACACCTGCATATTCAAAATCTTCTTTTTTTAAATCTTCCCATGTTACTCTATCGTTAGTAGTTTCACTTGTACTTGTAATAGATTCACCAACATTATAAAAAGCTTTAAAAAATCCTACTTTTTTTGTATCTTCCATATATCATCTTAAAACCTTTGGTTTTAAGTTTTCACCTCTTTATATACAATATAAACTCTAAAAATAGTGTATCATAAATAATGACAGATTGTCAAATACTATAATTCCATATATTCTATAAAAAGGCAGATCTGTAGTCTGCCTTTTATATTAATTCATATAATCTTTAAGTTTTTTACTTCTGCTTGGATGTCTTAATTTTCTTAATGCTTTTGCTTCTATTTGTCTTATTCTTTCACGGGTTACTTTAAATTCTTTACCAACTTCTTCAAGAGTTCTTGCTCTTCCATCTTCTAAACCAAATCTTAATTTTAGAACCTTTGCTTCTCTTGGTGTTAATGTATTCATAACTTCTTCTAATTGTTCTTTAAGAAGAGTATATGCTGCAGAATCTTGTGGTGCCGGACTATCTTCATCTTGTATAAAATCACCTAAATGGCTATCATCCTCTTCTCCAATTGGAGTTTCTAATGATACTGGGTCTTGAGCAATTTTTTGTATTTCAGATACTTTTTCAACTGATATTTCCATTTCTTCTGCAATTTCCTCTGGCGTTGGTTCACGTCCTAATTGTTGAAGCAAGTGTCTTGATGTACGAATTAATTTATTAATTGTTTCTACCATATGTACTGGTATTCTTATTGTTCTTGCTTGATCTGCTATAGCTCTTGTAATAGCTTGTCTAATCCACCATGTTGCATAAGTACTAAATTTATATCCCTTTGTATAATCAAATTTTTCTACTGCTTTTATTAATCCCATGTTTCCTTCTTGAATTAAATCCAAGAATAACATTCCTCTTCCAACATATTTTTTAGCAATACTTACAACTAATCTCAAGTTTGATTCACATAGTTTTTGTTTTGCTTCTTCATCACCATCTAAAACTTTTTTTGCTAAATCTAATTCTTCATCAAAAGTCAATAATGGAATTTTACCGATTTCTCTTAGGTACATTCTAACTGGGTCATCAACATTAATACCATCAAAATTCATAGTACTAATATCTTCTATTTGAACATCTTCAACTTCTTCTAAATCTTCTAAATCTGGTTCTTCATCTAAATCATCTTTTAAAACATCTACACCAGCATCTTCAAATGCATCAAAAACTTTATCAATTTGTTTCGGATCAATATCCATTAATTGATTTGCAAGTTCACCATATGTTATTTGTCCTTTTTCTTTAGCTTTTTGCAAAATCTCTTGAACCTTACTACTTGCATCTTCTGGTTTTAATTCTTTTTCTTGCTTAATATCTTCTTTTTTTGTTTCTTTTTTTGCAGTTTTTTCAGCTGGTTTTGCAGCCGCTTTTTTCTCTTCCTTTTTTTCTGCTTTTTTTGGTTCAGCTTTAGCTTTAGCTTTTGCCTTTGGCTCTACAGTTTTTTTAGTTTCCTTTTTTGCAGATTTTTCAGCTGGTTTTGTAGCTGGTTTTGTAGCTGCTTTTTTCTCTTCTTTTTTTTCTGCTTTTTTTGGTTCAGCTTTAGCTTTAGCTTTTGCTTTTGGCTCTACAGTTTTTTTAGTTTCCTTTTTTGCAGGTTTTTCAGCTGGTTTTGTATCTGCTTTTGTAGCTGCTTTTTTCTCTTCTTTTTTTACTGCTTTTTTTGGTTCAGCTTTAGCTTTAGCTTTTGCCTTTGGCTTTGTATCTGTAGCTTTCTTTTCAGCCTTTTTAACTGTTGTTTTTGTATCTTTTTTTGTAGCTGGTTTTACTTCTTTTTCTGCAGATTTTACAACTGATTTTTTTGTTTCTTTTGTTGCTTCTTTTTTAGATGTTTTTTCTTTTACAACTTCTTCTTTTTTTGTTCTACCCATTATTTACCTCCTACTTAATTTTAGCAAGTTTTGTTATTATTTCATGTAATTTAATTTCTAATTTTTGAGATTCTTCTTGTGATAAACTTTTATTATCAAGCATTGAAACAATCTCATTTCTTTCATCTATTAATTTATCTTTTTCATAAGTATTTATCAAATCATCTAGTGCCTTTTTTCTATCTTTAAATTCATAATCCTCTGCCATTATTCCAGTTAAAACACTAATTGAATTTTCATCATCATTAAATAAATCTAAAACATTATCAGTATTACTATTTCCTTTTTCAAATTCTGCATACAATTTTTCAATTATTTTTCTATTTTCTTCTTTTTTAAAATCATCAACATTTATAACATCTTTAATTTTGTTATATGCTTCTATTTTGCCATTAAGTAATAATGAAATTAAAATATTTTCTCTTTTAATAACTGACTCAGGTACCTGCTTATTTTCTTTTGATATGCGTTTTTTTAATGGTTTTTCAAGTATTTTTTCTCCCTGATTATTTTTGTAATTTAATTTATTGATTTCAGCATATATTGCTTCTTTTGAAATGCCATAATTTTTTGATGCTTTGTCAATATATATTTCTTGTTCTATTTTGTTATCTACTGATCCTATTAGTTTTGCAATTTCATTTAAAAACTTAATCTTATCATTTGTATTATCTAAATTTAAGTCTTTCTTTAATACTTTTATTTTGAATTCTACAAGTGAAATAGCATTTTCTATTAAAAGGTTAAATTTACCATTTCCATATTTTATTACATATTCATCTGGATCTTTTGCACCTTCCATTTGAAGAATTCTAATATCACATCCCAAGTTGTTTAATATTTCTAGCCCTCTTAAAGTTGCAGCTTGTCCTGCACTATCAGAATCATAGGAAATAATTATCTTTTCTGCATATTTTCTAAGTAATCTTCCTTGTGCCTCAGTTAAAGCTGTTCCACATGATGCAACAACATTTTCAATTCCTCTTTGATGTAGTGATACAACATCCATGTATCCTTCAACTATAATTAATTTTTCTGATTTAGCATTTTTTGCAATATTTAATCCATAAAGATTTCTTGCTTTACTATATACTAGATTCTCTGGTGAATTTATGTATTTTGGAAGAGAATTATCCAAAACTCTTCCTCCAAATGCTATTACTCTATTTCTTACATCTTGTATTGGAAACATAAGTCTATTTTTAAATCTGTCTACAAAACTGTTCCCAGATTTGTTTATTAAATCAGATGCTAGCATTTCTTTTTCAGTATAGCCTTTTTCTTTTAAGTATTTATATAAACTATTATTACCTTCTGCAAATCCAATCAAATATGTTTTTAATGCCTTGTTATCAAGCTTTCTTTTTTTAACATACTCTTGAGCTATCTTAGATGTCGGTTTGTATAAATTGTTGTGATAGAATTCTGCTGCTATTTTATTTATTTCATATATCTTTTCTTTTAATTTTTGTTTTTCATTATCTTGGCTACTATCTAATGTAGGAAGTGTAATATTTGCTCTTTCTGCTAAAATTTCTAAACTTTCTTTAAAATCTATGTTTTCAACTTTGCTTATAAAATGAATTACATTTCCTCCTGCACCACAACCAAAGCAATGGAATATTTGCTTATCTGGTGAAACAGAAAAAGAAGGCGTTTTTTCTTTATGGAATGGACATAATCCAAAAAAGTTTCTACCACTTCTTTTTAATACGACATATTGTGAAATAATATCTACAATATCATTACTATTCCTTATATCCTCAATTAATTCATCACTATAACGAACCATATTTTTTCGCCTTTCTACCACATAATTATATTATTCGACAGTTAATATTTAAATCCTTCTAATTCACATAAAATTGATTTCCACTTTATTTTTACTTTATTTAATACGTCAAAAAATTCCCTACTAAAAGGGAATTTTTGATCTAAATTATTTCTATTGTTCTATATATTTTAATATATTTATTCTTAAACTTCTGTTCCATTAAAAGGAATGAATGTTTTAACTGTTTTGTCTGGTACTTCTTGACCAATAGTTTTACTATATTCTGCAAAAGATGCATTTATTGTATTGTTTACGATTTCTTCCATTTCATCTTTATTAGAATTCTCAGCAAGAGTAAGCTCACTAACTAATATTTGTTTTGCATTTAATAGCATTTTCTTTTCTCCTGTTGATAAACCTTTTTCTTTTTGCTTAAAGCTTAAGTTTCTTACAACATCTGCTATTTCATAAGCATCTCCGCTTTTCATTTTGTCCATGTTGTCTCTGTATCTTTTATTCCAATTCATTGACATTTCTGTTGAATTAGTTTCTAATACTTTAAACACTTTTCCTGCTGTTTCTTTATCTATTACATCTCTTACACCAATACCTTCTGCCTTTGATGTAGGTACCATAACTTTTACTTCACCTGGCATTTTGATTATGTAGTAAGATTGTTTTTCTCCTAAAATATCTTTTTCTTCTATTCCTTCGATTGTTCCTGCTCCATGCATTGGATATACTACGTGATCTCCTATGT
>JAEEGL010518513.1_pt1 | contig 13022 bp, 11 predicted proteins | sample 9134231 | NCBI WGS metagenome assembly JAEEGL01 (sample SAMN16246548, study PRJNA631951) | gut metagenome | biome: gut microbiome; feature: rumen; material: fiber-attached | host: Bos | place: Iran: Karaj | collected 2018-10 | reverse complement strand
ATGAGCCAAATATTATAAGCTAGTATTTTTTATAGCGAGTACTAAAATACTATAGCCATTAAAGAGAATCAACAATCCCGATGTAGCTTCACAGGACAGTTTCAAGCGTTTGTAGCAAAGCTTGCTCGAAACATTATGCTTCTGTGAATGATTATTTTGAATGGTGCAAGGAAGATGGAGTGGAGCCAGAAAAACCTTATTCGGGAAGATTCAATGTCAGACTTACGCCGTCATTTCATAGCCAGGTCGTTGTGGCGGCAAAAAAAGCTGGGTTGTCTTTGAACAGTTTTGTCGAAAAATCTCTTCACGATGAAATCAATTCAATGCAATTAGTGTTTTAGGCAAATCTTGACTGGACGGACTTTCGTGGTATACTGATTTGTAGTGGGTGGTGCGGCCGTTCGTGTTTTGAGCGTATCGCATTTATCTGAATGCGCTCGTGCGCTATGCGTGTGTGCTACCGCTCTGTTAGAATGGGTGCATATGCGCCCCTGAACATGAAAAATCGATTAACTTTGCTGCGGAAAGCGGTGCAGTTTGTTTGTTGGAGGAAATATGATAGTCGCAAGTGTTATGAAAAAAAATCCTGTTTTTGTCCGTCCTGATGTTTCTTTGACAGACGCAAAAGCTCTTATGGAAAAAGAAAAAATCGGGAAGTTGCCGGTTCTTGATAAAAATGACCGTCTTGTTGGGCTTCTGACAAGGAAAGATTTGGCAAAGGCAAGTCCTTCGGATGCAACGACGCTCGATATCTTTGAGATAGGTTATCTTCTTTCAAAGCTGAAAGTTGAGAAAATAATGACGAAAACAGTTGTTTCTGTTCAGGAAGACGAGGTTGTTGAGGAAGCTGCCCGCATAATGGCTGATAACGATGTTGGATGCCTTCCTGTAATGAAAGGCGATTTGCTTGTTGGAATAATAACTGAAAGTGATTTGTTCCGCGAATTTGTTGATATGTTCGGTGCAAGATACAACGGTGTGCGTATTACGGCTATTTTGAACGAGAAACCTGGTCAGCTTGCAAAATTTACGGCATATATTGCGGAAGGTTCCGGCAATATTGTGTCGCTTGTAACGAGTGAGGCGGATGACCTTTCTAAGCGGCGCTGTACATGCAAAGTTACGGGGCTTACAAAAGAAGCGGTTGAGGAAGCGTTCAGAAAGACTGGCGCTGAAATTGAGGATGTCCGCGTAATTTAGTTGTAGGGCAAGGGATTGTAGGGGCGGAACGTTCGCTGCGTTAAGCAGCGAATGGAGCGCGTGAGCGCGAAACCCCGAAAAGCCCGGCCTGCCGGGCAGTGAAACTGACCGGCAGGATGCCCCAATTTAAAAAATCGAAAACTTTTTTCCATCGTATATTCCGCTTTTTTGATAGTTTTTTATTGAAAAAGTTGTTATATTTATAGTGTATGATAGACGAAGTGATGGAATTTGACGTTGAGTTGTTCCTGAGGCAGCGGATTACAACTTTTACGTTACGAACATTACGACAGTTTCTTGAAAAACAAGGTGTTATTTCTCTTCCTGACAATTTTGGTGCGTATATAGAAACACATCCCAATGTATTTAAGGTTTCAAAAAACCAATATCTTTCGCGCGCCGGATGTTTTACGGGCCGTTATTTTGCTATCAAACCAACACAATTCGAAGTTGACAACGGTATTTTGATTCCGGGTGACCGATGCATGCCTTTTGTTGATCAAGAGATGCTTCCTGATGAGCTGACTTTTCTTTGTGAAAACAAAATTATAAGGTCTATGGTGGGAGAATTCCCTCTTGCGGAGCTTTTGAAGCATTATAATCTTTACGGTGAGGAATATTCGGCTCAGTATTTGGCGATGGATTCTTGTAATTCGGATAAGAATTTCGCTGAGAACGATTTTATGTTGCCGTCTGTGATGAAGCTTACGGTTCTTAACATGAAACCCTTGTACAGACGGTGGAATTTCACTTATGGAGACTGGATCCGTCTGTATGTTATGGATTGGGATGAAGGGTATATTGTAATTGAACCTAGATGCGAGAAAAAGGCGAACCGTTTTGAGGAGACAGCAGCGGAGCAGGCTCGTGCGGAATGGAACAAAACGTTCGAGCATGCTTTGTCTGAATCGCTTAGGATGTACGGGCCTTGCAGCAGCATTGAGGAGCAGCTTGCATACGTTTTCGTGGACAACATGTTTTCGCTTACGGGACCGGAATGTGGTTCTGTGGAAGAATTCTTGAACCAATCAGATAAAATAGGATTGGTGGAATATGGTGTTGAAAGTCGTCTTTGGTTTTTGAATGAGGATGTGCCAGCTGCTGGAAAATGGGGAAGTGATCCGGATGATCAGAATATCACTGAAGGAACATTGTACGATACATTCAATTTGCCGATTCCGGAATTTATGCTTGAAGCGTACATACGGGATTCTCTTTACTTGAAAGAAAATGATTCCTCCCTTATTTTGCCGCGAATAGTGAAAGACTGCGGATATCTTAATAAATGGCAAGAAGGACTTTTGCTGCTCAGGCTGCATAAGCAACGCGAACAAGTGAACAAAAAATATAACTGGTTCGCGGATTACGAAGTCGGTGAAGTGCGGCATCGTGCGTTGGAATTGTATTCAAGGTTGTTGACGCTTGTGTGTAGGTTGGATCGGTGCCCTGTACAAGTTCAGAATATGCCGCAGCATGAGCTTATTGTTTTGTCTCAATTGTTCGGTCATACGGCAAAGTTGATAAGCGGTCTTTTGTTCCAAAAGAATTTGACGGATAAAGAGCTTGATTCTTCGAGATTATCTATTGAAGGCATGGAATATAGTTTTGAAGACATTCGGCCGGCATTGGAATCTGTAATGAAACGTGATTTTTGAGGAAGTTTTAATAGTCTCATTTTTAATTTAAAAAGATGCGACTTACATATATAAGGAAAATTAAAATGGAAAACGAATTGGACATTGGTGAGCTAATTAAAAAGGGTGGTGTTATTTTTGATGCTGAGGGCGAGACTCCTGCGGAATTATACAAGATTATCGCTGAAAGTCAGCCGCTGCCTGAGTATTTGTCTAGCGAAATGCTGTATACAGAGCTTATGCAGCGTGAGGAATTAATAAGTACTGCAGTGGGAAACGGTTTGGCATTACCTCATCCGAGATATCCCCTATTGAAAAATGAAGATGAACAGCGCATTATTGTATGTTACCCGAAGAAGGCCATTTCAATGGAAGCTCCGGATCCAAAACCTGTTTTTGTGTTTTTTGCCATATTGTCAAGCACGTCAAAAGTTCATTTGAAAATCTTGTCAAGATTGGCTTATCTTATACAAAACAAGGAATTTTGTGATATCCTTGCGGGAAAACCTTCTGCTGATTTTCTGGCTGATGCTGTAAACCGAATTTTGCCACCGGAAGATAAAAGGTTTTAGGCGAATAAATGTGTTTTGTGTGTGAGTGGATGTTTAATTTTGTCTGCTATGCACGTTATTTGGGTAAAGGTTGTAAATTATTTAACGTCGGATAGTTTTTGTTTGCTATGTCCGGTGTTTTTAAAATCATAATTGGGAGTGAAACGATGAATATTAATGCTCTTGAAAAAGTCGCGCTTTCTGTTCGGACCCTTTCGATGGACGCAATTCAGAAAGCAAAATCTGGTCATCCAGGATTGCCTCTTGGTGCTGCAGAGCTTGCAGCTGTTTTGTATGGTGAGATAATGAAGCATAATCCTGCTGATTCAAAGTGGGCGGATAGAGACCGCTTTGTATTGTCTGCAGGTCATGGCTCTATGCTTTTGTATTCGATTCTTCATTTGAGCGGATATAATTTGCCACTTGATGAGATAAAGACATTCCGTCAGATTGGTTCGAAGTGTCCGGGACATCCGGAAGCAGGAGCTACGGACGGAGTTGAGGCAACGACAGGTCCGCTCGGACAGGGTGTTTCTATGGCTGTAGGTATGGCTCTTGCAGAGTCTATGCTTGCCGCTCACTTTAACACAGATGACTATAAAATCGTAGACCACTACACATACGCGCTTGTTGGTGAGGGATGTCTTATGGAAGGTGTTTCTTCTGAGGCATCAAGTTTTGCCGGAACAAACAAGCTCGGTAAGCTCATCGTTTTCTACGATGAGAACTATATCACGATTGATGGCTCAACAAGCCTTGCTTTCACTGAAGATATTGCAAAGCGTTACGAGGCATACGGCTGGCAGGTTCTTCGCGGTTCAATGTATGACATGGAAGGCATTGCGAAACTTGTTGCTGAGGCTAAGAAAGATACAGACAAACCTTCACTTATCATGCTGAAATCAACAATTGGTAAGGGATGCCCGCTTGTGGCCGGAACTGCAAAGGCACACGGAGCACCGCTTGGTCCGGAGGGTATTGAAGCTGCTCGTAAAGAGCTTGGTGTTCCTGCTGACGCAGATTTCTTTATTGCTCCAGAAGCAGTCGCATATTTCAATGATAAAAAGCCTGTTTTTGCTGCAGCAGAAGCAGAGTGGAAAAAGACTTTTGACGCTTGGGCAGAGAAATACCCGGAGAAAAAAGCAGAATGGGATGCATGGTATGCAGGAAAGCCAACAGGAAAGGCTGAATTCCCTGTTTACAAAGTAGGCGATTCCCTTGCTACAAGAAATGCTTCTGGTGCTGCACTTACAGCAGTAACAAACGAGTATTCAAACCTTGTAGGTGGTTCAGCTGACCTTCAGGGACCGAACGTAACGAAAAACGGAACAAAGGATTACAACCCTGAGAACCGTGATGGACGCTATATCCGCTTTGGTATACGCGAGTTTGCTATGGCAGCGATTTGTAACGGTATCGCATTGCACGGCGGACTTCGCCCGTTCTGTGCGACATTCGCTGTGTTCGCCGACTACTTGCGCCCGGCATTAAGGCTTTCTGCCCTCATGAAGGTGCCGGTAATTTATATCCTTACGCACGATTCAATTTACGTCGGCGAAGACGGTCCTACACATGAGCCTATTGAGACTATTTCAGCACTCCGTGCAATGCCGAATGTTCAGGTTTTGCGCCCTGCTGATGCGGAAGAGTCTGTTGAGGCTTGGAAAATCGCTGCGGATACAAAAGATAAGCCTACTTGTCTTGCGTTTACACGCCAGAATCTGCCTGTGTTCGAGAAAGAAGACCCGGATTGGCGCAACACAATTCGTTGCGGTGCATACATCGTTAAGAAAGGTGGCGACAAGCCGGATGTAACTGTTCTTGCTTCAGGTTCTGAGGTTGCGCTTGCTTTGGCAGCAGCTCCTCTTGTAACTGGAAAAACAGTACGGATTGTGTCTGTAATGGATCGCGAGCTGTTCAAGTCACAGCCTGTTGAGCTTAAAAAGACGATCATCGGTGATGCAAAACGTGTTGTGGCTGCTGAAGCTGGTACAAAGATGGGCTGGGAAGGCCTTGTTACTGATGACAGCTGCCTGTTCTGCATCGACAGATTCGGTGAGTCTGGCCCTTATGCAAAAGTTGCAGAGGCTATGGGCTTCACAGCTGAAAACCTTGCAAAGGTAATTGCAGGCTGAGAATTATAGAACAAGAACGCGGGCGCGCATTAAAATATGTGCGCCTTTTGCGAAGTGAAAAACGCTGATACGATGTGTCAGCGTTTTTTTTGTGCCTTTGTGGTTTTCGGTGCGACTTGTGCGTCGTGCGTAACTTTTGCGGTAGTAGTTTTTGCGTCAGCGAGTTTCTTTTTGCGGATCATCATAACTGCAAAGAAAAGCAGACCGCCGATTATCATCAGAAGACAAAGAATCTGCCCTGTGGAAATATTCAGCAAAGATTGGTTCAAATAGAGCGGGGCATCTTTATCTACTGCAATGCGGTAACCAAGCGAAGCGTCTGGTTCTCTAAAATATTCAATTATGAAGCGGACAAGACCGTAGCCGCAAGAATACATCGTTATAAAAAAACCGTCGAAGGGCTTTTTTTTGCGAATAAGCCAAAAGATAACGAACAAAAAGATGCCCTCAAAAAAGGCTTCGTAAAGCTGACTTGGATGCCGGGGCAGATTTACAAGTCCTGTTCCGTCAGGAAGTCCTGCGGCTTTTGCAAACTCGTCAACCCAAGGAATTGTACGAGAGAAAAGCGGTGCTTGTGGGAAAAGAAAACCCCATGGCATTGTTGTTATTCGACCGTACAGCTCGCCGCCGTTAAGAAAGTTTCCTATGCGTCCGAACGTAAAACCAAGCGGAATAGCGATACCCATCGCATCTATCCATTTGAATACTGGCTGTTTGTGGCGTTTGCACCATATCACCATGCCGATGAAACCACCGACAAATCCACCGTGATATGACATTCCCATTATACCCGTGAAATTCCAGTTTTCATCCCATGGCCAGAAAATGAGCCAGGGTTTTGTGAGGTATTTCGTGGAAGTGTCGTAAATAAGAACAGAAAAAAGTCTTGCCCCGATTAGGAGAAATACAATTGAGAAAGTGAAGAAACTGAAGACATCATCATCTGTGACGATGTGGTTCTGAGTATTTAAAGCACCTTCCTTCACTTGCTTCTTGAAAACAAGGAAAGCAGTTACGAACGCAAAAACATACATAAGTCCATACCAACGGAACAGACTTAAGAATTTTACTCCTGAAAAGATTTGTGGACTTAACCATGACGGATAATTGATGTAAAGAGGCATTATACTCGGTATCCTTGTTGAATTGCTTTAAGTAGTTTTGTCTTAAGCAGAATATTCTCGTTTTTCAATTGAGTTATATCGTATTGCTGTGCTTTGATTGTATCTGCAAGTTCGCTCATTGTAAGAGCTCCTGATCCAAGCAAATCTTCTACATACGTCATTTTTGAAGAATAATCCTGTTCTGCTTCTGTATCGGCGGCTGCGAATGAGTCATCCGCAAGTTCATTATCGAATTTGATTGTCTCCGATTGGATTATTTTGTCTGCAATTCGGAAAATGGCCTGCGAAAGAATGGATTGCGGCTTGTAAACTGTAATAGGCAAGCGCGAGGCAAGTGCGACGTCTTGCATCGGGTCTTTATAAAGAACACCAAGATGTTCCAAATTAAGTCCCAGATATTCTTGGCATGATCGGCGGATTCGATAGGCTTTTTCCGCATCCTTCGGATCTTCAATCATGTTCATGATAAGGCGCGGATGAAACTGATTTATCCTGTGCTCAAAAACTGCTGCGCTGGCAGGGTCTATTTTTTGAATCGCCTCCATCAGTTTAGGAATATACAGCTTTTGGAGAGAGTTTGCGTTTGTTTTTAGTTGCTCAAGATACTTGTACGCTTGCGAATTCTTTTTGAAAGAATTCGACATAAGGCGGAAAACTGCGTTTTTTAGGAAAAGATATCCGTTCAGTGTCGCTGTGACAGTAGGCGCAGAGACGATAATTCCTTGTGGTGAAAGCAGAAAAAAGTCCAGAATAGAAAGATGCGTTCCAGCTCCTAAATCGAGGATTAAAAAATCTGCCTGACAATCCTGGAAATGTTTAATAAGTGAGTTTTTTTGAGATAATTTAAGAGAGGAAAGCCCTGGAATTTCGGAGTCACCGGCTATGAAATACACATTGTTGTAATCCGTGGGAGTGATAAGTTCCTCAAGAGTTGATTTTCCTGCGATATACGTGCCTATTCCAACTTTTGGAGACTGTTGTCCGATTACAAGATGTAGATTGGAAGCTCCCAAATCAAGATCAGCAAGAATGACTTTTTTCCCTGCACGTCCAAGAGCTATTGCAAGGTTTGCTGAGAAGAGGCTTTTTCCGACACCGCCTTTTCCGCTTGCTACTGGTATTATCTGCATTAATATCCTTCCGTACCCATGTGATATAAGAAGCGTCAGATTTCATCCGAGCATTTATCAGAATCTGTATCTGATTGACTGATTTGGAGTTCGCCCGATGTATAATCTGACTTTTGAAAATTCTTCTGTTTCTTCCTTATTATTATCGTAAGAAAAATAATAAGGATAACATCTATAAGTAAAAATAGCGCGATTACAAACAAATATTTTACAGAATAAAAGTTGTTGCTTTTACCTAGCGCAACCGCATATGGAATATCTTCTATAAAATAAGCGATAAAACCTGGAATCATAAGAACTTTAGAGAGTATATAAAGAAACTCACACGTAGTTTTGTCTTCTTTTGAGTGAAAAAAAGTCAGATATGCAAGAATTGCAGGTAAAAAAGCAAGCGGTGCTGTGGCATACCATGAAAAAGGAAGTATCTGAATGTTAAATTCAGGTTTTGAATAGAGTATAGTTATAAAACGGAACAATTCATAAATGACGATGGATATTCTCACAGGTAAAGTTTAAAAAGATAGGGCCGTAACGTCAAGAGACCTTGTCCGCGCAATATAAATGCGATAAAATAAAATATATGGATAAAAAAGGAAGAATTATAATAGTTGCAGTGGCATTGATAGTTGCTGCGCTTGTTGTTATAGATCCTGGTGTTTTTGCACAATCTGCTTCTTCAACGAATGTTTCCGGCTTGTCTTCAGTGGCATCTGCTTCTGAAAGTGAAGTTGATCCGCGCGTTTACGCAGAATGGATTTATAGTGTATTTAATTATGTCTATTCGAATTATATAGACGAGGTGGATCCAAAGGTTCTTTATGAAGGCGCAATGAGAGGCCTTATGGATGCGTTCGGGGATCCTCATACCATGTATCTTGACTCGTCTCAGCAGCGCAGCATGGATGACACTGTGACCGGAAGTTTCGGCGGAGTGGGGCTGCAAATTTCAAAACTTTCAGTTTCAACGCCCGATGAACCAGCATATGTGCTCGTTTCGTCGCCATTAAAGGGAACTCCTGGTTGGTACGCCGGAATAGAGTCTGGAGATTTAATTATAGCAATTGGAGATGTAGATACTTCGACAATCACAATGGACGAGGTTCTGGGGCTTCTCCGCGGAACTGTAGGAACGAGTGTTGAGATTACAATCCGGCGTGGAAAAGATATGGAGTTTTCTGTAGTACTGGAGCGGGCTTTGATAGAAACTGTCACGGTTGAGTATGGAATGATAACTGAAAGTACCGGAAAGACAGGATATTTGAAGCTCCTCGAATTTTCTGGCCTTACAGACAAAAAAGTGCAGGAAGCGCTCGATTATTTCGAGGAACAGAACTACGATTCGCTGATTATCGATTTACGTGGAAATGGTGGCGGGGTTTTGTTCGGTGCTGAGCTTGTGGCAGATAAATTCATAGACGAAGGCATTATTGTTTCTACAAAAGGGCGGAACGGTGTCGTTAAGTCAGAGTACAAAGCGTCAAAACGTCGCACTGTTGTACCGGCCGGTATGCCAATTGTTGTTCTGATTGACGGAACATCGGCGAGCGCGTCCGAGGTTCTTGCCGGAGCTTTGAAAGATGCTAAGGTTGCGTATCTTGTCGGTGAGCGTTCTTATGGCAAAGGCTCCGTTCAGCAGAGTCTTTCTCTTGGGTTCAAGGACGGTGCGAAATATACGGTCGAAAAATATTATTCTCCTACAGACTGTAATATTGATGGAATAGGCATACCGCCGGATCTTGAAGTTTCATTCCCAGAAATGTCCGATGAAGACAAAGAGATTTATATTAAGTTAATGAACGACAATGTGCTTTATCCGTATGTGCAGGAGCATCCTGGAATGACGGAAAGCGATGTTGCTGCTTATGCTGAAGAACTTGCCAAGGATTATCCGATGGACAAGTTTTACTTGCGCCGGATTATCCGTGTTTATGCCAACAGAACGCGTGAAGATCCGTTGTACGACTATGAATTTGATACTCAGCTCAAAGCCGCGTTGGAGACTGTATTAAGAAAAGATTTCGCAACTCTTTTGTCATCGGTCAAGACACTGAAAGAAATTGAGCTTGAAAGAGAATCTTCGGAATCAACGGCGGAATAATGCGGCAGTTTTTATGCGATTCTTTCCCAGACAGTTCTGGAAAACTCATCGTTAAGGGAAAAAATTACCGGTATTTGGTGAAGGTGCTTCGCTTTTCTGAAGGAGAGGAGCTTGATGCGAGACTTCCTGATGGAAATCTCGTTCGCTTTTTTGTGGAGCGAGTACAGCAACAGCAGATGTCAGCGGTTTTGCGTCTTGTTTCGCCGGAACCAGTACAATCTTGTAGCGAGGCAGATTTTAGTGGAGGCAAGTCGCTTTACGGCACGACTAATTCCGGCAAAACTACGCAGGGGGTTCAAGCTTCCGAAGTTCAAGGGTTTGCCGACCGGATGCCAGAACTGTGGCTGTTCCAGTTTTTGCCGAAGCCGCAGAAAATGGATCTTATCGTCAGGCAGGCGACCGAGTGCGGAGTTCGCTATATAGTTCCGATTTCCGGAGCGTTTTCTGTAAAAAACGATTCTTCCGGGCGGAAAGAGCGGTGGGAGCGGATAATTCGGGAGGCCAGACAGCAGAGCGGTTCGGCAGTTGCGACAGAAATAAAAGAAGTGATGAGTGTTAGGGCGGCGGCAGATATGTGGAAAAAACGCGCCGAGAGCACGGGCAAAACTGCCGCATCTAGTAGTTTGGACAACAGTGCGCAAACTGGGCCTGATGGTGCCGCAACTGACAAAACTGCAAACGCAGGCAATTCGTGCGCGTTTATTTTGGACGAGAATCCATCCTGTGGAAAAGAGTCGCTTTCTCGCATTGACAAAACGAGTGTTTCTGCCGCCGCCATTGCAGTTGGCTGTGAAGGCGGAATCAGCGATGATGAGCGAAAAGTGCTTTTGGAAGCAGGTTTTATGCCGCTTCACTTTACAACGAACGTTCTTAGAGCAGAAACAGCATCCCTTTATGGAATTGCAGTAATCCAACAGTTCTTTTCTGCCGATTGATAATTATCGGGAGTTTTTGAAGCGTTTGCTTTTTTACTTCCCGCCAGCTAAGGATTATAAAAATGAATGAATGTACCCGCATAGAAGTACTTGGTGTTCCGGTTGATGTTGTAAGACCGGAAAATTTGGAAGATGTCATATTCTCTCTTTATGAAAAAGCCGGAACAAAACAAATTGTTTTTCTTTCTGTCTGGGGTTTGCTTAAGGCAAAACGTAATGATGTTTATATGCAGTGCCTTAAAAATGCTGCGCTTGTGTTACCTGTTTCCAAAAGCATTGTAAAAGGTGCTTTGTTCTTGAAAAAACAAGCTCCGGTTCGTTATAATCCGTTTTCTACAATCATTTCTATCCTGACATTTCTTGAGTCGCGGTATAAGTCTATATATCTTCTTGGCGGCAAAAAATCTTCACTTATGGATTCAGAGCGGAATATCCGTGCAACATATCCTGGACTGCAAATTGTCGGCAGGTATGTTGGATATTATCCAAAAAGCGTAGAAAAAGATATTATATCGGCAGTGTATAAGTCGAATCCGGCTCTTGTGCTTATCGGTGACGGTATTCGGCATGGTGAGACATGGGCTTTCGAGAACAGAAACCAGTTTGGAACAAGCTTTTTCGTTTATTACAAGGATGTTCTTGATATCCTGTCCGTAAGAAAGAAACGTATTTCTAAAGAAACATTTGAAAAAGGGAGAGAAATATGGTCAGAAGTGATTCGTAATCCGCTGAAAATATTTTTAATTTTCCCTTATATGTGGTACAAAACTTTGCTTTTAATATGGAGGCTTTTTAAGTAAGAAATCTTCAAGCAGTAAAATCTCAATAATTTAAAATCATAATAGGGTATTGTTAAAAAAGTATTGTCCTATCCGATTTTTCATACAGCATCATGAGCAGCATCTGGGCAAATTAATTTTTGGCATTATTGCAGAAAGTTTTAAGTATACCGGAATCTTTGAAACTTAATGTGTTTTGCGATTCTACAGAAAAGGCCCCTATAGGGTTAGGAGCTAACGATGCTTACTCGTGCGTGCTTGTTTTCAAAAGACAAAGAGATTATTGAGCTATGTAAACGTCTTGAGAGTTTTTACATCCATTTTGCTTTTTTTTGCGATTTGCAAGAAATAAACAAGATTGAGCCTATCAAAAAGTTTTCTTTTGCACTTATTGATGCTGGCTTGATAGATTATGCGACGGCATCCTCGGTTATAGAGGATATCATCTTTCATTTTAAGAAAATCCCGGTAGTTGTTATTTCAAGAAAATCTTCTGTGTATATAGGGATAGAATATTTTCGGCGCGGATTCAATGGGTTTGTGGAATTTCCCTGTAGTATTTCCTTTTTATTCAGGCGAATTCAAAAAATCTTGCAGAGTTACCCTTTTCACATCTCTGTGGAACAAGAAAAAGAAAGGCTTGAAAGTGATTTATGTATCGTTGCGAATAGTTTTGATTCTTTTTTGGGTGAATCAGAAATTGTCAAGCAAATGAAGAATAATCTTTTGCGTTTTGCGGAGACGGAGTTCCCGGTTTTTTTGTACGGAGAGACTGGAACAGGAAAGAATTTGCTCGCATCTGCAATTTGGAAGCATTCAGCGCGAAAGGACAAGCAGTTTTTATGGGAGAATCTCGGTTCAATTCCTACAAATCTTGCGGCAAGCACTCTTTTTGGTACGACTGTCGGTTCCTACACTGATGCAAGAAATTATCCCGGTTTATTTGAAGCAGCGGAGCACGGGACAGTTTTCTTAGATGAAATAGAGTGCGCTTCGCTGGATGTGCAGAAAGGTTTGCTTTGCATTTCCGAGAACATGGAATGTAAAAGAATTGGCACGCACAAAACGTACAAACCTGATGTACGCATTATTAGCGCATGTAATGTGAACCTTCGGCAGCTTGTGAAAGAAAAGAAATTCAGGGAAGATTTGTTTTACAGGCTTACGTGGCTTCCGGTAAGGGTTCCTACGTTACGTGAACGGATTTCTGATATTCCGATTCTTGTGGACAGCATTTTGCAAAAAACAAACAAAGGAATTTCAGAAAATGCGTTGCAGCGTCTAATGTCATATACTTGGCCAGGAAACGTAAGGGAACTGTTCACATGCATACGGCGGGCTTCTGTTCTGTGCGACGGTTCGAAAATCGAATTATCTGATATAAAATGCAATTTGAGTAACGATTACGAACCGTCTCCAGAGTTTTGTACAGAGCT
>JAEEGL010066488.1_pt1 | contig 13022 bp, 17 predicted proteins | sample 9134231 | NCBI WGS metagenome assembly JAEEGL01 (sample SAMN16246548, study PRJNA631951) | gut metagenome | biome: gut microbiome; feature: rumen; material: fiber-attached | host: Bos | place: Iran: Karaj | collected 2018-10 | reverse complement strand
GTGTAGTCCCTCCCTTCCGGTCGGGAAGCACAAATTAACCGACCGCATACTTGTATTGATCGGCGATCGCTTCGCGATCCAGGACAACAGTACAATTTACAACGCAAAAAATATTTTGCGCAACTATTGACATTTTGCGCAATGATTGATATAATATATATGGGAGATGATGAAGATGAAAGCATCCGATTTACTCGCTGTTGCTTTGGCCGAATCCGGATATATCGGCAAAAAGACAAACGCACAGCTTGATGATCCGGCCGCGAATCCTGGCGGCAAGTTTACAAAATACGCGCGCGATCTGTTTAACGCCGGTTATTATAACGGCGATAAAAACGGATTCAATTATTGTTGCGTTTTCGTTGATTGGTGCTTTTATATCGCCGCGCGCCGCAACAAAGAAGATGCGTTTGCGGTAAAACCGGTGAATGAATACGGCGCAAGCGTGCGTTTCATTCGCGGTATGTTTCCGGAAGATCGGATTTTTTTAACAGATTGCAAACCTGGCGATCAAGTGATCTTCCAGGATTCAAAGAAAGTATTACAGCATACCGGCCTTGTTGCTTCCGTCAGCGGCAACAGCTTTACCACAATTGAAGGAAATATTACAAGTAAATATTGTGTGGGATCGCGAAGCTTTGCGCTTGATGATACTTCAATATATTGTTTCATACGGCCATATTATGAGCCGGAAATATTAACAGTTACAACACCGGCAAGCGAATATGAATCACTTGCAAAGGATGCGGAAGCTTTCCGCACAATAAAAGCTTTAATAAATGGAAACATTCCTTGATCTTCTTGCAAATTATTTATTTCCTATTACAGCATGCGCAGCGATGTTTTGGTATATGACTGTGAAAGATAAAAATCACAAAATCGAAATATCTGAATTAACGCAAGCACACAAGGAAGAAATTGAAAAGCTGGATGATCGGCACAACAGCACATTAAATTCACTTAATGCGACAATAGCCGACAATACAAAAGCAATTTCGCAAATGACAATCGTTATAACTCAATTGTCGGAAAGGCTTAAATAATGGGAAGAAAAATCGACTTCAATAATTATAATTATGCTGATCCGGCGTTGAAACCATGGATGATGGGAATGTTGCCGGCAGACTTCCGCGACAAAGTATCATTGATTCGGTCGCACATTCGGTATATGTTTACGCGAACGTCGCAAATGTTCAAATATACCGGACTTCCGGTGACTATACCGGCATATATTCTTGAACAGCAGATGCAAGGACTCGGGCATTGTATCATTGCAGAACGCGATTATCAATTTTACAGTTTTACCGGTGGCATCGGTGGCCTTCCGGATGTTTATTATCGCGGAACGGATTATATTGTTGCAAATCCAGGTTTAAACTTTGACAAAACATATAAAATTGATGAAGATTGCGTGTTTTGTCGCAACGATCATATGCTAAACGGCTTGATGCCATTGCATCGCCGTTATGCAACACTTCTTGCGGAAAATGAATTATCATTTTATGTTGCTGAAATAAACAGCCGTTTACAATGGCTGTTTAACGGCTCAACTGATGCGGATAAACTGATGGCAGATAACTTAATCCGCGATCTTGAAGCTGGCAATCTTCATGCTGTATCTTCGCCGGAATTTACCGGCGGCATTCAGTTACAGCCTGGCGCACAATATGCATCTCAAACGATCCGCGAAATTATCGAAGCTGAACAGTATATTAAAGCTTCATGGTATAATGATTTGGGACTTGACAGCAATTATAACATGAAACGCGAAAGCTTGACAATGACGGAATCGCAGATGAATACCGATGCGCTTTTACCTATGATTGATGATATGTTCGAATGCCGGAAAGAGATGTGCAAGAAATTAAAAGATATGTATGATCTTGATGTTTCCGTTGAATACAATTCCGCATGGCTTGATAATCAAATACAGATGAATGAAGAAACCGCGCAGAAGGCCGCAGAAACGGCCACAGAAGGCGCAGAAACGGCGGCAGACAATGAGCAAGATAATTGATCATTTCGCTTCCTGGATGACCGGCGGCGGCATCTTCGCCGGTTTAACCGGTGTTCCATGGGATAATGATACTTCGGTCGATAAAATCGCGCTTGATATCGAATATTTCGGCAATCATTCCGGTTTAAAAGAATCTTCACCATTGGTTGAAAAAATGACGGATTGGCCGAATGATAATCAGCTTTCGGCGGTTGAAATCGGCCGACTTCATCAGATCATATTAAACAAATATTCAATATCATGGGCAAAGCTGTGGGAAGCGATAAAAGCGGTTTATGATCCGCTTGAAAACTACAACATGAAGGAGAAAACAACGCCAGGAGTTATTACAACGCGCAAAGAAAATACCGATATAAATGTTGTGAATAATGCAAATGGCAATGTTTTCGGCTTCAATTCCGCTTCGGCTGTTCCGGCTTCGGTAAGCGGCGGCACAAGCCGCACAACCGGCGATAAAGCGAAGAACTACAGCGAAGAAAGTAAATCCGGATATGATCAACTTGAACGATCCGGCAACATTGGCGTTACAACTTCGCAACAGATGCTTGAACAAGAGATAAACATTCGCAAACATCAATTCTTTGATATTGTTTTTGCTGATGTTGATCGTATCTTAACAATCAATTACTGGAAAGGATGGTAATTAAAATGTGGCCTTTCGGATGTTGTCCATACCTTTATAAATGCGGCGGTATTGCACCGATTAAAGCAACCGATGACATGACGCAACCGGTCGGACAGCGAAACGGACAGCTTTTCACAAAAGCGACCGGCGGCGGTGGTGGATCATCTGATTATGATGATCTTGACAACAAGCCGCAGATTAACAGCATTACACTAACCGGCAATAAAACTGCAAGTGATCTTTCACTTGAAACGCGCGGTAAAATCACAATCGGCGGAATTGAATATTCTGTAACGCGCAAAGCACTTGCAATCACCGAAAACGGCGTTACCACAACATATTATGTTGCGGATATAACTTGAAAGGCGGTGTATCATGGCTGTTTCAAAAGTGGCTTATGATGGCCATACACTTATTGATTTAACCGGCGATACTGCAACGGCGGCGGATGTTGCAACCGGTAAAACATTCCATCTTGCAAACGGCGTAAAGACTACCGGCACAAACACCGGCGGCATTACGCCATCCGGAACGATCAACATAAATTCAAACGGAATACATGATGTTACATCATATGCAAATGCAAATGTAAATGTTTCCGGTGCTGATCCGGTATTTTCACAGCATATTGATTTAACATGTGATGTTCTTGACGGAACATATCAACTTTCACTATCGCTTGCTGTTCGATCTAATAGCGGTAATAACTTGATATGGGATAACATAACACCGGATGAACATGAAGAAGATGGCTATTATAATTATACGGCTGATTTCGATTTGATCGGTGGAAGCGGCAATATAAAAGATGGCTTTTATATTACTTGTTCAAATGGCTTTGACTTGAGTCAGTATACTAAAGACACAACACAATATATTGAAGTATACCATTCCGGCATTGTAAGAACATGGTATTTCTTTGTTCAGCCTTCCGCGACAACATTTTATATACTTTTCACACCTTGATATGATGCCGGTGCGCAACGGCGTTATATATACAAAAATCAAACAATTTTCTAATTAAACAAAAGGAGAATTAAAAACAATGGCAAATGGGTATTTTCTTCTTTCCCCCGAAACATGTGATGAAGTGGAATATACAAATGAAACTAATCGAATGATTTGCTTTATTCCGAAAGATCAGCGAATATTTTATTTTGATGAAGATGCCGGCGAATACTGGGTAAAAAAGGCCGTTTTGTGGGATATTCCAGGATTTGGCAATCCCCCTTTCTTCACAGATAAAGATACATTAACCGGTATGAATATTTATATCGGTGAATTAACGCAAGATCTTATGCCCGTTGATTACGGAACAAATGAAAATAAAATTGCATTTTATTACATGACAAATATTTCTTGATCGAAGAAAAGGGGAATAAAAAACAATGGAAGTAAAACAGATTTATACTATCGTAAACGATGCACTTTCCGAATCGGTCGGAACTTCGGCGCTTCTCAATGAAGATTTGTCGAATACTGTTGATGCCGGAAATGCGATCTTTGACAATGGATCATTCGATGCGTTTTCCGGAAAGCTTGTCGATCATGTCGGTCGCATGGTGTTTGTTGATCGGAAGTATTCCGGCTTCGGTTATTCGCTTATGCGTGACGGATGGGAATACGGCGCGGTATTGCAGAAAGTTTCATCGGAGATTCCGAAAGCAACGCAGAATGAAAGTTATCAGCTTGTAAACGGCGCAACATATGATCCGCATGAATTTTACGGAACGCCGGTCGAAGCGAAGTTTTACAACAAGTATGTAACTTTCGAAATCGACAAATCCATCACAGAAAGACAGCTTCGAAGCGCGTTTTCATCGGCAAATGAACTTAATGCGTTTGTTTCGATGATCTATAATGAGATTGATAAAGGCTTTACTGTTGCGCTTGTAAACCTGGCGCGCAGAACTGTCAATAACATGATGGGCGAAGTTATCAACGCCGGCGGTGTTAATGCGATCAACCTTCTTTCCGATTACAATAGCGGCCCGAACGCCGGCGGCACAGCACTTACCGCAACGCTTGCGCTGTCGAATCTTGAATTTCTCAAGTATGCGGCTTATCGTATAGGCCAGACTTCCGACAGACTTGCAGAGATAAGCACTCTGTTTAATGTTGGCGGCAAGGAGAGATTTACTCCGAAGGATATGCAGAAGATTATACTTCTGTCTGATTTCCGGCGCGCCGCAGATGCGTATCTCCAGGCTGACACATTCCACAATGAATTTGTGAAGCTTCCGGAAGGCGAAACAACGGCTTACTGGCAGGGAAGCGGCACCGGTTATGCGCTTGCTGATGTTTCCGCAATTGATGTTAAAACAACCGGCGGTAATACTGTTAATCAGACTTACATACTCGGTTGTATCTTTGACAGAGATGCGGCCGGTATTAACTGCATGGAAAGATGGGTGCGAACACAGCCGAACGCAAAGGCAGATTTCACAAACTACTTTTACAAGATGAAAGCGCAGTATTTCAACGATATGAATGAAAACTGTGTTGTATTCTACATGGCTTAATCCGTAAATAACAAATGGCCGGCCGGTTATCCGGTCGGCCTATTTTGAAAAGGAGATGCGAAACAATGGCTTTTACTATTAACGCATATTCGACAACATCAGATAATAATCATGTTGAAAAAGTGTTTACACTTAAAGCACAGATAACCGGAACACTTCGTGAGCCATGCTCAATTCTTAAACCGGAAATTGTAATTGAACGGCCGACAGCGCCGACAGACTGGACACATATATTTATATTGTCTTTTAATGCGCGCTGGTATTATATTACAAATATCGTTTCTGTCGGAAAATATCTTTGGCAATTATCTTGTTCTGTTGATGTTCTGGAAACATATCATGGAAGCCGCAACGATGAAACAATGCTTTACGGATGCACCGGCATTATTGCGCGCAATGAAGCCTCAAGCGATCCAACATTAACAGATACAGCATTGCCGATTCAAAATCACACAACACTTACAAAGATCACCGGAACAGTTACAGACATCGGTAACACCTGGATTTCATCCGAAAATATCTTGAAATCCAGTTTGACATATGACACGCGATATTGTCAGATGGTCGGACTAACGCCATATAATTCAATCAATGCAAAAATTACATCCGGACAGCCGCAAGCTTTATATTGTATGTCGCGCGATGATTATATAACACTTGTGCAATCGCAACTTGAAGTATCAACATTGTTTAATCAAAAAACATTTGTTGATTTTATCTTGTCGAATTACTGGCTTCCTTTTAAACCGGCCGTAACCGGTGATAACATTGCAAAGCTTAATAGACCAGGTATAGCAAGCGACTTTGATTATACCGGTATAACAGCTTCAGTAATTGCGCGCGGTCTTTATACGGCTTCCTGGAAGGCCACAATAGCCGCAGACAGCACATATAAATATAAAAATTATGCGCCGTATCGTGATGTTTATATTCAGTTTATGCCATTCGGCCGGATCAAGCTTGATAATTCAATTTTGTTTGCTTCCGGTGCGGCATCTGTTGATGTTTATTTTAAAACAGTTACAAACACTTTAACCGGAGATTCTGTGCTATATTACGGATTATCGGAAGCCGGCGCGGATAATTTCCTTGCACAATCAAATGTGCGTATTGATTTACCGATATCTGAAAATCTTACAAATTACGGACAGATCGCGGCCGGTGTTGCATCAACAGTTATTGCGGCGGCGGCGGCTGTCGAAACCGGCGGCGCAATGGCGGCAATCGGTGCGGTTGGCGGTGTTACAAGCGGTTTATCAAATGCGGCGAATGCTTCGCGATCAGCTTCAGCCGGCGGCATATCCGGAAAATTTATTGATGGTGCGCCGGTTGTGCTTGTGTATGACAATACAGTAAATGCAAACGCGCGCAATAATAACTTGCTCGGAATGCCGTTATACGAATCAAAGAAAATCGCGAATGTTTACGGATATGCCGAAATTACAAATATACATCTGGAAGGATTCACAGCTACAGCCGCAGAGAAAAACGAACTTCTTACAATTCTTTCCGGTGGTGTTGTGTTTGATAATGCCCCATGAGCAATTATTATTCAAGCGCGGAAATTCGCAAGTTAAATTGCACCTATAATTTAATTATCGGCAAGCGGTCGAACGGCAAAACATATGACGCATTATATCATGGTTTGGAAGATTTTATTAAAACCGGCGCACAGTTTGCGATCATTCGCCGGTGGGATGAAGATTTTGCGAAACAGCGCGGCGCAAGTATGTTTCAATCGCTGACAAATAACAGATACGGCGAAAATGTTATTGCGCGGCTGACCGAAGGCGAATATAATGACGTTTATTATTATTCGCGCCGGTGGTATCTGTGCCGGTATGATAATGGCCTGCAGAAGCGCATAACGGCAGAAGAACCTTTTGCATATGGCTTCAGCCTATCCGCAACAGAACATGATAAAAGCACATCATATAATAAAATAAAAACAATTATCTTTGATGAATTTTTAACGCGCTCAATCTACCTTTCCGATGAATATGTGCTTTTTATGAATTGCGTTTCAACTATTGCGCGCGATCGCGATGATGAAGTAAAAATATTCATGCTCGGTAATACTGTTAATCAATATTGTCCATATTTCGAAGAGATGGGATTAACGCGCGTAAGATCACAACAGCCAGGAACAATTGATGTTTATACTATGGGAGATAAAAACGGCAATCATGTAAAGATTGCTGTTGAATATTGCAAAGCTTCGGAGAAAGCCGCGAAATCCAAAACATCAAAAATTGATTTGTTCTGTTTCGACAATCCGCGCTTGAAAATGATTACAAACGGCGCATGGGAAATTGATATATATCCGCATTGCCCTTGCAAGTATAAATCAACCGAAGTTATATTTAATTTCTTCATTGAATTTAAAGGCGATATTCTGCATTGCGAAGTGATCGCGCATGATGATCTTTTGTTTATCTTTGTGCATCCGAAAACAACGGAATTAAAGAACACAGATCGCGATCTGATTTATACAACCGATTACAACGCGCGGCCGAATTACCGGCGATTTATCAACAAGCCGATAACAAAAACGGAACAAAAGATTTATGCATTGTTTCTTGCGGATAAAATCTTTTATTCCGACAATCAAACCGGCGAAATCATGCGCAATTATATTGCATGGTGCAAATCGGCATAATAAACAAAAAATGAGCTGGCGGAAGATCCGTCAGCTTGTTCATTTTAACTATAAATTGTTTGGCACATCTTAATAAATTCGATGTATTCGGCGGCAAGTGATAAGCTGTATTCTACACTTTCAAGATGAACGAATGATTGTTCATTGTATCGCGCCGCATGGCCTTTGTAATCAACCAGGATTCCGGAAATCGCATCATCACAATATGTATGTGCGTTCTTGCCGGATGGCGTTAATACTGCCATTTGTGTTGTTGAATCAATCTTTTTCGGATCAAGGATATTGCCGGATTCATCTAAAAAGGCTTCGGCCGGTATCTGTAATTCATTTGTGAAAGCTTCGAATACTTTAATATTGCTTTTGTATTTAAGTTTCAGATATTCAATCGCTTTTGTCTTGTGAACGCCGGCAACAGTAAGATGAAGGCCGCCGGCCGCATCTTCTGTTAAATATCTTTTTGCACCGAGAAATTTCATCCGGATATAATCGCCGTCATCATCCCAAACGCCAATTATTTTTTTAACGCCTTTCTTTGTTAGCGGCATAACATCATCAACGGAAATACTGTGATAATTGCAAGCGCATTTCAGCAAAAATTCAACTTCAAGATTATACGCATCAAAAAATGATTTGTGCCGAAAGTAATTCAAAAGTTTGATGCTGTCGGTATCTGAATAAATATAATCATTCTTACATTCCAGAATTGCGCGCCACAAGTTATTTCTTGCGTATGCGGTGCATGCAATCCCCCACAAATAAGAAACAAACCTTGTTTTGCTTTCATTGTAATCATTGATGCATTGTTCAATATCCGCAAAATTCAGCCGCCATTCTTTGTTTTCAAATTTGATACTGTCGCGGCATATGTCGGTGACACACATTCCGTAAAGACTATTTAAATTTTCCTTTGATAACATGTATTCTTTTTCCGATCCTTCAACACCTTTTAAAACTGTTTTCTTTTTGTATAGATCAACAACAGTTTTAATAAAATCTGTCGGCAAATAATACTTGTGATATCGCCGGAAGTTATAAATTGTCATCTTGCGCCATTTATAAGTTTTTGCGATGATTTCGAAATCTTCACCGGTGCAAGCCGTTAAAATGTAATCGGCGCAAACGATACGGCCGTTATCTGTTGTTTCTCCTTTCACTTCAAGACATTTACTTTTTGATATATAGTGATCGTAATAAAATGTTGCTTCAATATCGCGAAAGCACACATCAAACATACACCAATAATTTTTTAAACAATCCAGGAAATCGGCGTAATTTTGCGGTGTATATTCTTCGGCGGCCGACATCGGATATTTAAACGCAATTAAGCAATACGGATATGAAGAAGTGAAATCAAGCGATTTAATCGGTGCTTCAATGATCGTATCGGTGTAATATGCGTTTCCATGTGCGAAGCCGCCTTGATATACTCTTTTCGCCTGCTTGTATTCTTCAACAGATATCTTTAAAGCATTCATTAACCGGCGATATTTAACATACTTCAAGCCGGTTTCATTTGTTTTATGATCTGCCGAAGCATACAAGCAATTATTGCGGCACAGCCGGCGAACATATCCAGTTTTTGTTAATGGAACTTTCGCGATACTTCCATCTGTCAATATCTTTTCGTAAATGTAAGCTTGTAGAACAAGAACATCATTGATACAATATTGCAATTCTTCTTCGGTTAATTCGGTTTCGCAATTTCGCTTTAATGAATAATCAAGATCTCCGGAAAGCTTCCGGATCGGAAACATCGTTAAGCTTTTTCCGATTCCGTCAAGCGACATTCCAGAAAGAAATTGTGAACAACGGAATTGTATTCCGGCATCACACATTACTTTTATCGGCCGCCGCATTTCCATTGCAAATAAATCTTGCCATTCAAAAAGATTTTTCATGAACTGAAATTCGAAGCCCAAATTTTCAACATAGCAAACAAGGCGCCGCATACCTGGATCAAGCGATAATGCTTCTTGTAATTCATAAATGAACACAATAAATTCTTGCCATGTTCGGCCGACAATTACACAGCCGTTAATACTGAACATCCATATATACATTGTTGCGGCCTTGCGCTGTGCTTCATCATAAAAGCTTGTTGTTTCTATATCAAAGCTTGCCGGAACATCTATATATTCGATCTTTTTTGATCGCGATAACGGGAATTGTTCCGGCAAAGCCATTGATATAAAATCTTCGAATTGTTCAGCTTCGAAATATGCACCGGAAGAAGAACGGCCGAAATTGCGTTTAAAAAGATTTGTGCTTTCCGGATCGGATGGCTTCAATCTCTGCGCGCTTTTCTTCTTCTGCTTTTCTAATATCCGCATCAATCTTCTTTTCCAAATCTTTTAAAATGTTGTCTTCAGATTTATTGCGCTGTTCATAAAACCAGTTTGAGATTTTTTCAACCATTTCTTGTTTTTGATAGTTTGAAACAAATAAACCAGGCTTTGCTTCTTGCAGTTTATGAAACACATTCCAAAACTTTTTTATCTGTCCGCGCGTGAATGTCGGTTTATCTGATCTTTTCGCAACAGCCGCCGGAATTATCTTTCCTTCGGTTGTATATTTATATTTTGCGTATGTGCGACCATATTGTTTTTCAATCTTTGCGGAAACCTTGCGCCACTCGCCGCCTCTACTGTAACCGGCTTTTAAATATGTCTGCTGACTTTGGATCATGGCAATCATTTTATTCCGCGAAGCCTTCGCATCAACTGTAAAACGCTGTGTATCGCGAACAGATTTCGGTAAACCTTGAAATGCCGGTGAAGCTGTGCCGCCGGCGGCGATCAAGCCGGATAACCGGCGATTTGAAAGATTTGCACCGGTGCGGTTTATCTTTGTTAATTCTTCATTTGACAGCTTCGCAAGATCAGCCGGCGATATTTTTACAAATTCTTTGATTTTCATTCTGCATTGCATCCTTTCGTGATTTCAAATGTTATATCACATCCGGCTTTGATGTAACCGGAAAGAATATACCATGATGCGCGATTTCCGCTTTCAAACTGATATATATCATTTGCGTTTTTAATACCGATGATTCGCGCCATATCCGGCGCGCTGATGCCGCAACGGATACGCCAGGCGCGACAGATCGCGCCGAATGGCAAAATGTCTTTGTTATACCTTTTCATTTGCTTTTTTCCTTTCTTTTCGCGCATCATTATAAGATTTTGTTAATACATTTATAAACATTATATATGTTGAAGGATGCATTAACTTTGCGCGCGACATCATGCGTAACATTGTTTCAATTGCTTTGTATTCGGATTTTGCATATTGATCATTATATTCATCTGAATATAGAACAACATCTTTCATAGTTTCGCGGATGAATTGACCGATCTTTTTATTTTGTGATGATGTCATTGTTTAAATTCCTTTCATTTTAAGATGATAAATTTTATCCATATCGGCAAATCGCTTTCAATGATCCATTTAGTCAATAAAATTGCAAATATTAGTATCATAAAAAGAATTATGATATAAATAATTGTTGCCCAATCAATATTATTGCGCATCGTTTACTTTTTCCTTTCGTAAAGAATGCCGGCTATATTTCAAGCCGGCATGTTTCGGTGTGCGTTAAATGTTTTCCGCTTCAGTTATCACAAGCTGAACGCCGGCGTTTCCATCCTTCCGCTTGAACGGCGAAAGGAAAGAATTTTTGATGTTGATCGTGTTCAAACCTTCGATCAACTCAATCTTGCACTCCTTCGAGAGATACACCGGAAGATAAAAGTTAAACCATTCATCGCCGTCTTTTCTTCCAATGCTTGTTGAAACGGCGGTGTGACCATCTGAAAAGCACTTAACAAAAAGCCTCATCTGCCCTTTGATCGTGTTCCAGGTTTCGCGCGGTGTTTCCGCCGGTGCTGTGTTCTTCTTGATTGTTGCCATTGTTTTTTCTCCTTTTATTATAATGTAGTGAACGCCCAAAGAAATAAACCGATTGCGATAACGATTCCGATTGATAGAATCCAAATAACAGCCGTATTCATGAGAGGTAATAATAGCCGTGTATAATGGCTTCGGTGATTGTGATATACTTTGTTACCTGGATGTTGTTATCACGGTATGCGCTTTCAATAACGCCGCCGGAATCAACTTCATAATACCGGCGCACAATTCGCGATTTGCATTCTTCATCCTTGATTTGTGCATCGCTTGAAACCTGGTATACACAGCTTTCAACGATCTGTGAAGGGAACGGCGTGTATTTCGTTTCCTTCTTCACCATCAGCATTATATCTTTGCCGCCGGTGTTGTCTGTGGCATTGATCGCGGCCACAAGATCAAATGTTTTCTTCTCTTGTTCGGTCATTGTGTTTCTTCCTTTCTTATATATTCCATTGATTCGCCATTGCTTCGGCGATCCCTGGAAAAGTTTTACTTCTTATTTCGGCGCGGTGCTTCGGATCGGACCAGGCTTTATAATACCATTCCGACATTTTCCGGCCATCTGGTAAAATATGATATTTCACTTGATCTTTTACATTGTTTGTTTCGGTAAGCTTCGGCAAGCCTTTCAACCACAAACAAGTGGATTTCTGGACAGGATCGCCAAACATATACGGGTGGATAATTTGATCCGGCTTTCTGTAAGCTGTTGACATTACGCCAATCGGATTTTCAATCGCGATCTTGTCGCAATCAGCCATCACAAAACGATAAAAGAACGATATCGCTTCAAGCCGCAATGAATACGGCTTGCGACCTTCGGTAAACCATCTGTTGCCGGTTACCGTTAAATGCGTGCATGGCGGAAATGCTATGATCATATCCCAATGATCAAAAAAATGATATGCCCCGTCTTGTGTGAAGAATTGTAACGATCCGGATAACAACGGCAACACATCGGCTTTTATATGCCATTGTGGAAAGCCGCCGGATTGATCCAGAATATCGCAGCTATATGCTTCATGGCCGCGCATTCTAAAAGCGGCGCAAACGCGCTGCGATTCTTCACATGCGCAAAGGACTTTCAAAAAAATCACCTTCCTTTCAATATTCCCCTATATTATATACCTGGTGCGCGGCAATGTCAATATAATAATTGTCATTTTGTCATTATTTACAATTTGTTCACATATACCGCGGCTGTTGTCCTGGATCGCGAAGCGATCGCCGATCAATACAAGTATGCGGTCGGTTAATTTGTGCTTCCCGACCGGAAGGGAGGGACTACAC
>JAEEGL016084955.1_pt1 | contig 13023 bp, 8 predicted proteins | sample 9134231 | NCBI WGS metagenome assembly JAEEGL01 (sample SAMN16246548, study PRJNA631951) | gut metagenome | biome: gut microbiome; feature: rumen; material: fiber-attached | host: Bos | place: Iran: Karaj | collected 2018-10 | reverse complement strand
TTATTTCTCGCGCAAGAAGTCAGAGGATATCAATGGAGGATATGGCGATGAAGGATTATGCAAAACTTCGGAAACTGGAAGATAATGAGCTCGACAAGGTATCGGGCGGAAAAGATCAGGAATTCTGGTATTGTACTAGATGCAATAGATCTTTTAGCATTCTCGATATAGAGGAACATAACAAAATATGCAAGGAAAAAGATCAGCCTGAGCCGGAGGTCTTCGGATAATGGCAGAATAGCAACAATCTCAATCTTAACCATTTCCCCGCTGTCAGATATTAGCTGGCAGCGTTTTTTTATGCCGATCAGGACTTTCATTATGGCAAAACAAAAGGCTGACGGTTATAATAAGATGAGAAATAAAAGCAGAGGAAAATGATTGCCGTCGATGAGAGATCGCTTCGCGACGCGGCAATAAATAGGCAAGCCGCTTGCAGCGGCTCACAAAGATCAGGAGGAAAGATTATGAGTATTGACATCCAGTACCTGCTTCTGTTGCAGGATTTAAGGAATGCGACAGGAGGCATCTTTGACGAGCTTTTAAATTCCATATCCAAATTTGCGGTGGATATAATGCCGTTCCTGCCGTATATCATCTTCTGGTGCGTGGATAAGAAGTGGGGTTATCGTTTTATAAGCACGCTCTGGAGCGGAGAATTGCTGAACGGCGTGATAAAGCTGACGGTCTGCGCCTACAGGCCCTGGATCAGATCAGACCTTATCGAACCTGCCGGGGATTCCAAGGTGGCTGCCACAGGGTATTCATTTCCCAGCGGCCATACCATGTGCGCCACGACCATGTACGGCACGGTTTTTGTCTGGCAGAAGGATAAGCGGAAATGGCTTGCCGTGTTCTGCGCGGTAATGATCTTTCTGACCGGATTTTCCAGAAACTTCCTTGGAGTGCACACTCCGCAGGACGTAATAGTGAGCTTTGTCAAGTCATGTTTGTTGATATTTGTCATAGGACTGATCGGAAAACGTATCGACGGTAATGACAGGCTTATCGACATACTCACTTTTTCCGGCGTGTTTGTTGTGATAGCGGTTCTGATCTATATACTGCTGAAACCATATCCTATGGATTATGTGGACGGAAAACTTCTTGTGGATCCCCAGGTGATGATGAATGATACATTCAAAGCCTGCGGCGGCTTTTTGGGATTGCTTATCGGAAGCTATCTTGAAAGGCACTACATCCACTATGAGATACCCAGGGGAGCGGATAATCTGCCGATACTATCCTGTATCGGATTTGCATTGGTCTTCGCATGGAAACAATGGTTCGCGGGTGCCACCATTACCGCCATGTTCGGACCGCATTGGGGAAATATGCTGTCCATGATGGTCATGGTGATCTTCGCGATAGCAGTGTGGCCCATAGTGATAATGAAAAATCAGGAGGCGGTGCAGTAGATTCTTTGATTTTTACGGGGGTCATAGATTGGCAAATACGCTGAAACGGAATGAAAAACTGATCAGGACGAAACTCCTTCAGTACCTGGTTCCCGCCATTATGACTAACCTGGCCTTGCAGGTCGGCAATATCGTGGACACGATCCTGGTCGGAAATATCCTTGGGACCAATGCGATGTCTGCCGTGCAGATCAGTGGAACGGTCCTGCTGGTCATTCAGATCCCGGGATGGATGCTGGGAGTCGGAGGCAGCATCGTGGTGGGAAACTGTCTGGGGAAGAGGGATATGGAAGGAGCCTCAAAGGTATTCTCGTCCTGCCTGTTTGCAGTGATCGTATGCGACGCGGCAATGATGCTGTGTTCCCTTTTTTCAGAACAGGTCGCCACAATTCTCACGGGAGGACAGGGGATCCTGACCGCGGATGTGGCAAATGTTGTCCGGGTGATGTTTCTCGGGACTCCTGTGGTCGGTCTTTGCCTGCTGATGATGAATATCATGGCAGTGGATAACAATCCTGCGATGTCGACTGTTTATGTGGTCATTTCCAATGTAGTAAATCTTGTCTTTGACTATGTTCTGCTTTCATTTACCGATATCGGGCCTCCGGGATCCTTCATATCCTCGATACTTGGCTACGGGCTGGCGCTGGTGGTCATCCCGGCTTATGTGCGTTCCCCGAAGAGAATGCTGAAACTGGTGAATCCGTTAAGGGGAACCGGGGCATATTTCAGGCTGGCATTTATTACCGGAGTGCCCGCGCTTTTGTCCATCGTCTGTGAGATGGCGCGCAACAGCATCATGAATGTCATGATCATAAAATTCATAGGAGAAAGCGGCGTCGCCATTTACACGGTATGCCTCAATGTAATACTGATCGTGGAGCTGTTCCTGGGCGGGATCATCGGAGCCATGGAAAAGATCGGCGGCGTGGTCTATGGGGAGAAAGATTATTTCGGGCTGCGTTCCATTACGAAGAATATACTGGTATACTCATATACACTGCTTGCATTGCTCATGCTTGTCCTGTTCCTATTTGCCAGGCAGGCTGCAGGAATGTTTGGGATCCATGATGAGGATATTCTTTCTGCGGCGAAGATGGCCCTGCGTATCTTTTTCCTGGCACTGCCCGGATATGTGTTCAACCGCTTTTTTATCTCGTACTATACTACGACCGAGCACAGCGGCCTAGCCAACCTGATCACGATACTGGAATACTGCGGGGTGCTGCTTCCGGCTGTATACATCTGCTCGATGATAGCCCGGATGACGGGGGCGGATACACTGGATTTCATGATGTGCGGGCTGGTGGCCGGGGAGCTTGGCACGGCAGCTGTCACGGTCCTTACAGTGAAGCTTCAAAACAGGGGCATGGGTATCATGCTGCTGCCTGAGAGAAAGGAAGAGGTACTGGATTTTTCGGTAGCTCCCAATCCGGAGGAAACATCCCTTATCCCGCGTGAGATCATCGGTTTCTGTGAGGGCAAAGTGGAAAAAACACGGGCCAACGAGATGGCGGTCGCCGCAGAGGAGATGGCTGTCAACACGATCAAATACGGAGGAAAGAGCCTGAAGAGCATCGATGTGATGCTGTCTGTATCCGATGAGGAGCTGGTGCTGCGGCAGCGCGACGACGGGATCCCCTTCGATCCGACGGACTATACATTTGACAGCGAACAGTATGAATACAGCGGGATCGAAGCTATCCGTGCCCTGACGGACAAGATCACGTATCTTAGGATACTGGACTTAAATAACACTACGCTTGAGATCGGCCTGAATTAAGCGCTAAAAGTAAAAAAGGAGCGGGAATCAAAAGATGGATACCTTCATAAAACGATTTGAGACAAATGTCCGCGATCACCGGGATAAAACCGCCATGACAGATCCGGCAGCGGGGGTAAGCTTTACGTACGGTGAACTGGATGTCCTGGCGGGGAAGCTTGCAGCGAAGCTTAAAGCAGGCGGCGTTGCAAAAGGCGATGTTATCGCTGTCGTACTGCCGCACGGTATTGATTTTGCCGCTTCCATGCTGGCGGGCATGAAACTCGGAGCGGCCTTTGCACCGCTGAATGTATCATATCCCCCTGACCGGCTTGAATACATCTATAATGACTGCAAGGCAAATGCAGTGATAACTCAGGATTACCTTAAGGATCTGAATGAATATACCCCTGTGGACGGGACCGCGCCGGTAACACCCGACGATGAAGCATTTCTTATCTATACCTCGGGATCGACGGGAAATCCGAAGGGAGTCCTGATCGACCACCGCACACTTCTTGACAGTACAGACAGGACGATAAAGTTTGCCGGACTTAACGGGGAAGATGTGGTAGGGCTCGGGGCGCCGTTCTTTTTCATCGCGGGAACGCTGTTCCTTTTTTGCGGACTGGCGCTTGGAAGTGTCAATGTCCTGGCTCCCGTATCCGCCATGCGCGATCCGTCGGAACTGTCAAAGGTCCTGGCGCAATATCATGTGACCTTTATCTTCATAAGTCCTAAAATGCTCCGCTTTTTCAAGCCTTCCCCCGATTCGAGCCTGCGTCTCGTAATTACCGCGGGCGAACGCCTGAGCGGGATCTATTCGGATGATTTCCAGATAATAAACGCTTACGGCCTTTCCGAATCGTGCGCAAGCGCGCTGGGCTTTTATCTTGACAAGGCTTATAACAACACGCCGATCGGCAGGCCCATCGGAGATATAAAAGCCTATATTCTGGATGAGGAAGGGAATGAGGCTAAGGAAGGTGAACTCTGCCTTACAGGACATGTTGCCCGCTGTTACCTCAATCATCCGGAAGAGAGCGCTAAGACCTTCATACCGAATCCCTTCCGGGAAAAAGACGGCCATGACGTTATGCTGAAGACCGGCGATCTGGTCCGTGTCCTGCCGGATGGGAATTTCGTTTTCTTAAACCGGAAAGACTGGATGGTCAAGATCAACGGACAGCGCGTTGAGCCCGGTGAGATTGAGGCTCAGCTTCGCAGGATACCCGGGATAAAAGATGCGGCGGTGAAGGATTTTACGGATGACTCCAGCGCATATCTTGCCGCCTATTATGTATCGGAGAATAAGATCGCGGATGAAGAGCTCCGGAAGGTTCTTTCCAAAACCCTGCCGGAATATATGATCCCCGCTTTTTTTGTCAGGCTTGAGAATCTGCCGGTCAATGCCAACGGCAAGGTGGATCGCGGAGCGCTTCCGAAACCTGAGGCTGATGCAGCAAAAGATAAAGTCTCTTCTGCCCGAAAGCTTACCGCCATAGAACTGGAACTGTCGGATATCTGCGCAGAGGTCCTGGGCGGCAGGAGACCGGACATGGATACGCCGCTTACAGAAGCAGGACTTACATCGGTATCGGCCGTACATCTTATGACTCTGCTGGAAAATAAATACGGCTTCAGTCCGGACGTATCGGACATGCAGCGCGATATGAGCCTTCTGGATATAGAAAATACGCTTGTGGCACACTGGCGTGAAGGAGGACGGATGCAGACAAGGTATGCGGATCTGGAGGATGTGGAAAGCGCACCCGTCACCCAGACCCAGCTTGGCATTTACCTGGAGTGCCGTATGGACGAGACCAGCGACAAATACAATCTTCCCATGCTGCTTAAGGTGGGAGCGGATACTGATGAGGAACGCCTTGCCGTGGCGATCCGTGCCGCAGTGGAGGCTCATCCGGCTATGAAGAGTTCGATCGAGCCTGATAAAGACTTTGGCGCTGTGATGGTCGCGCATCCCGATCTTGATTGGGACATTCCGATAGATACTTCCGATCTTGACGATGAAGAGCTGGAGACGGAGATTTCCGGTGAGAAGACCGTATTCAACCTGAGGCGTGCCCCGCTTTATAAGTTCAGGATCATCAGAAGCAGGAAGTCCGTGTATCTGTCCGTGGTATTCCACCACATCCTGATGGACGGGACTTCCGTGGCCGTGCTGATGGAAGACATAGAAAAGGCCTATCAGGGCAAAAAGCCTGAAAAGGAACGTTATTCCTCCCTGCATCTTTGCGTGGATGAGAAAAAACGCCGCGAAAGCGACGAACTTCCGAAGGCAAAAGCGGTATATGAAGGGATCTTTGACGGCGTAAGCATTGACTGCCTGCCCGCTCCAGAGAAGTCCCCCGGCAAGGAGGAAGCAGGTAAGGCGGCGGTCTTAAAGCGCGAGCTCAAAGGTCTTTCGGCCGAGGATGCGGCTGCTTTCTGCAAGGCAAACAAGGTGACGGAAAACGCTCTGTTCACTTCGGCCTTCGCACTGCTTTTAGCCAGGCTTAACGGCTGCGATGAAGCGTTGTTCTCAGCCGTCTATAACGGCAGGACCCGTATGGAAACCATGCGGATAATGGGCATGCTGGTCAAGACCTATCCCATCTACGTAAATTGTGATGATAGGAGCAGTACAAAAGACTTTATCCTTTCCGTGCAGAAGCGGATACAGGAGCTTACTGCCAATGACCTGTATTCCTTCGCGGAGGCGGTACACGATTTTGACGTGAATGCCGATATCATCTTTGCTTATCAGGGAGATTCTTTTTCGGAATTCACAGTTGCGGGACAGAAAGCCGTGCAGATCGACCGTCCCTTTGAAGATGCAAAGGAGCCATTGAGCGTTGACGTGTGGAAGAAGGACAAGGCATACTCTATTGTCTTCGAATATCGCGATGATATGTATACCGCAGACCAGATCCGATGGATGGCCGATATATACGAAATGCTGGTCCGCGGCCTTATGAGCCGGGAGACACTTGCTCAGATCCCGGTCCTTTCCGATGAGGCGGAAGCCTTCCTGCGCGGTATCAATGATACAAAGGTGGATGTTCCTTTCCGTCCGGTCCACTGCCTGATGGAGGAGTACGCCGAAAAGTACCCTGACCGTCCTGCCGTGATCACGCCGGCTGCCCGGGTGACTTACCGTGAGCTTAATGAGAGCGCGAACCGGATCGCCCATGCGCTGATGGATCTTAATGCCACAGGGCGTATCGTCGCTTTGATCCTGCCCAGGAGCGAGCATGTGTACATGGTGCGGCAGGGGATCCTGAAAGCCGGCGCTGCGTTTTTGTCAATCACTCCCGATTATCCCGATGACAGGATACGGGCGATGATGGAAGATTCCGATGCGGCAGCGCTGATCGCGACAGAGGACCTGCTTAAAGAGCGCGGAGGCTTCCTGAAAAGCCTTGCCTGTCCGGTAGTGGCAGTAGAGAAGCTTTTGCAGGATGAGAGGACGGATAACCCGGAACCGGACGTTAAAAAGGATGATCTGGCCTACTGCATATTTACGTCCGGATCGACCGGAAGGCCCAAGGGAGTAATGCTTACCCAAGGCAACCTGGTGAATTTCCTTGACGCAAATAAGAAGAACCCGGAGATCCTGGGGTACACGGAGCGGGGACATGTTTCCCTTGCGCTTGCGGCGATCACCTTTGATGTATCCATCATGGAGGAATTCATACCGCTTACACACGGCATGACTGTATGCATGGCCACTGAAGAGGAGATCCACAACCCCGTCGCTCTGGCAAAGCTGATGACGGAGGCGCATGTTGATGTCATGAGCTGCACGCCTTCATTCCTGTCCAACTGTATCGGCCTTTCGGTGATGAAGGAGGCGTTTTTGAACATCGTCTCCTACGACATGGGCGCGGAAGCTTTTCCGGCGGCGCTCTTCGACAAGATCCGCACCGCCAGCCCGAATGCCTTGATAATGAACGGCTACGGTCCTACAGAGGCCACGGTCAGCTGTACGATGGATCCCGTGACGGATCCGGGACTTATCACCATAGGCCGTCCGGCATCCAATGTCCGTGCGTATATTATTGACGGACAGGGCGGAATACTCCCTCCTCTTCTTCCAGGAGAGCTTGTCATTGCAGGAGACGGCGTAGGCAGGGGCTATGTCGGAATGAGCGAACTGACGGCGGAGAAGTTTATCACGCTGGACGGATACCGTGCATACCGCACCGGAGATCTGGCTGCTTGGACTTCAGACGGAAGACTCCGTTTCCACGGCAGAGCAGACAATCAGGTGAAGCTTCGCGGCCTGCGCATAGAACTCGGTGAGATCGAGAACGCGATCAATGCCGTGCCCGGCGTGCTGACAAGCATCGTCATCATGACCGGACAGGAGAACAACCAGTTCCTGGCAGGCTATTACACGGCAGAAAATGACATTTCCCCGCAGGAAGTGCGTGAGGAGATCAAAAAGACGCTGACATCCTACATGGTCCCCGGCGTACTGACAAAGCTTGATGAAATGCCGCTTACGGCCAACGGCAAGATCGATAAAAAGAAGCTGCCTAAAGTGGAGAATGCACCGGAACACTCGGAATATGAGGCGCCCGCAAACGAGACGGAGGAATTCTTCTGCAATCTGTTCCAGGAAGTGCTGGGCTTAGATGCGATCGGCGCCACGGACGATTTCTTTGCCTGCGGCGGTACATCTCTTTCTGCGACAAGCATCATGATCAGGGCAACGGAGGAAAATTATCCGATCTCTTACGGAGACGTGTTCAAATATAAAACACCCCGTGAGCTTGCGGCAAGGTTTTCAAAAGCGGAAAGCAGCAAAGAACAGCGCTCTTCCGGTACATCGGATATATTTGCGGACTATGACTACACCGACATCAATGAGCTGCTGTCAAAGAACACCATTGAAAGCTTTGTCGGATCGGAAAGCCGCCCCATCGGAAATATCCTGCTTACCGGGGCGACCGGCTACATGGGCATTCATGTGCTGGAGGAATTCCTGAAAAATGAAACGGGCAAGGCGTGGTGCCTGGTCAGGAAAGGAAAATATAAGAGCGCTTTAGAACGTTTGCGGTACAGCATGTTTTATTATTTTCAGGATCCCCTGACCGGAATGGAGGACAGGCTCGAGGTTATAGACGGTGATGTGACCGACTATGAATGCTTCAGAAAACTGGAAAAGGAGCCGATTGATACAGTGTTCAACTGTGCCGCGAATGTCAAGCACTTTTCATCCGGCACGGACATTGAGGACATCAATGTGGGAGGAACCCAGAATGCGCTGCGGTTCTGTCTTGCGGCAGGAGCACGCCTGATACAGTTTTCCACGACCTCCGTCGGCGGCTATCTGAAGGGTTCTGATCCTTCGGAAGTGAGGAAGCTGGATGAACAGAGCCTGTATTTCGGACAGATCACGGATAACCAGTATTTAAGCTCAAAGCTTCTTTCTGAACGGATAGTTCTGGAGGCCGTCGCAAGCAAGGGAGCGGATGCAAAGGTGATCCGCGTGGGCGCGTTGTCTGCCAGGGAATCGGACGGAGAGTTCCAGATCAATTTCCTGACCAATTCCGCCATGGGACAGCTCAGGAGCTATGCGATCTTAAAAGCATTTCCTTATTCCGACATGGATCAGGATATGCGCTTCGGTCCCATCGATACGAGCGCGAAAAGCTTTATGTATCTTGCAAGGGCGCCGAAGGAGTGCTGTCTGTTCCACGCCGTGAACAACCACGGCACGCCGGCAATCGATGTAATACGTGTCATGCAGGAGTGCGGCATTGAGATCGAACTGGTGGAAGATGATGTATTCCTTCAAAAGCTGCAGGATGCGGACCAGGATCCGGAAAAGGCAGCGATCCTTTCAAGCATCCTTGCCTACAAAGACATCGCCAACGGCGCGGTGCCCGTTGTGGAAAAATGCGAATATACCAACCAGGTGCTGGCGCGCTCAGGCTTTTTCTGGAATACGCCCGACGAAACATATATACGTAAGTTTATTGAAGACATGGCAGGCATGGCATTCTTTGATGACAGCATTCTGTACAGATGAGAAGGCTCAGGCGCCTGAATATAAAATAAGAACAGGAGGGATTCGTTCGTCATGACTATCACAAAAACTGAAAATGAAAACACAGTCACACTGACACTGGATGGGTGGCTGGATGCGCTGGCTGCGCCTGAATTACGGAAAGAGCTTGAGGATATCGATGAAAAAACCGAAAGCCTGGTGTTCGATATGGAAAAGCTTCAGTATATTTCATCTGCCGGGATCAGGGAACTGGTCGGGATATGTAAAAAGATGAACGGGAAGCTTGTGATAAAGAACGCTTCCGTTGAACTTATGGACATTTTTCATATCACGGGAATAGACAGGATCATCAGATTTGAATAAACGACGCATATCCCTTAGCGCAAAACTGAACATATGGATCGTTTTCATCATACTGGCGGTATCCGCCGGGCTGATGATCACGGGTTACAGGACATACTGCCATAAGGTGGACGAGTTTTGTTTTAAAAGATGTGAAGAGTGTGCTGTCACGGCAGCCGGGGATGGCGGGAGATGGGTAGAGGATATCTGGGATTCGATCGATACAGATGAGTTCAGGAGCGTAAGGGAGCAGGCGATAGCTCAAAACGATGAGGATATCATACGCAAGTGGATGAGATCACAGCCCGGTAAATACGAACCGGACACCAGCCTTTACGATGAATATGAAGATCTGGTCAGGGTATATGATGAAACGAGGCGATTGTTCTACGAAACCGATATTTACGTCCAGTACATGGAAAACGGCATCACCTATACGGTCATGGATCCGGAGGGGGATCTCCTTAGCATAGGATCAGTGGAGGAAAAACTGCCGGAATTTGCCGGATATGCAGACAATGAGAGGATACCGCCTACAATCTACCGATCGAAATACGGGTGGCTGTGTACAGCCTGTGAGCCGATAGAGAACCTTGATACAGGCAGATTGGTGGGAATGGCATGCGTTGACCTTGATATGAACGATGTGATGCGGGAGCGCCACTGGTTTTTGGTGAACTGTTCCGTATTTGTCCTGATCGAAATGGCAGCCGCTATATCGATAAGCATGCTGCTGATGAGGCGCTTTGTGACACGCCCCATGCAACAGCTGGCAGGAGCGGCAAGGGAATTCGGAAGCATCAGCGATGCTTATTCAAAAGAAAATGTAATGCAGCTTCCGATCCGCTCCAATGATGAGATCGGTGATCTGTACAGTGAGTTTTTGTCCATGCAGAACCATATCGTGGAGAATACGGAAAAACTGACATCGATCACGGCACAGAAGGAGCGTATAGACACGGAGCTTCGGATGGCGGCCAAGCTTCAGGCTTCCATGCTGCCTTCAGATTTTCCTGCTTTTCCGGACCGGAAAGAGTTTGACCTTTTTGCCAGCATGGATCCGGCAAGGGATGTCGGCGGGGATTTTTATGATTTCTTTCTGGTAGATGACGACCATCTTTTCATTACGATAGCAGACGTATCAGGAAAAGGGATGCCTGCCGCGCTGTTTATGATCTTCTGCAAGATCATCCTAGAGGAACATGCAAAGATGGGTAAAACGCCTGCACGGATACTGAATGATGCCAACATTGAGATCTGCGCCAATAACAGGGAGCAGATGTTTGTGACGGTATGGGCCGGGATCCTTGAGATTTCGACCGGCATCCTGTCCTTTGCGGATGCCGGGCATGAAAAACCGCTGATCAGAAGGGACGGGGAATGGGAGTTCATTTCAAAAGAACTGAGCGGGATCCCTCTCGGTCTTTTATCCGATACTCCGGACGGTGCCGAGCTTTTTCCCGAGCAGGCAGTTACGCTTCGCCGCGGTGACGTACTTGTCCAGTATACAGACGGGGTCACGGAAACAAAGCATGAAAAACAGCAATACGGAGAAGCAAGACTGTTGTCAGCTGCAGCTGATGCTCCGTCAGCTGAACCCGAAGAGCTGCTTGGCTATATAAGGCAGCAGCTTGATATCTTTGCAGACAAAGATCCGCAGTTTGATGATATCACCATGATAGGACTGCGGTATCACGGATCATAAGATCAGTTCCGATCATTCCTCATGCATGAGGTAGTCCTTATCCTCATCTATCATCTGGATCATGATATCGGCAAATACGGGATCGAACTGGGTGCCTTTGCCCTTTTCGATCTCGCCCCTTACATACTCCTGAGGCAGTATGTCCCTGTAGCTTCTGTGACTCGTCATAGCGTCATATGCATCCGCCACGGCGATGATCCGCGCTTCTTCAAGGATCTCTTCGCCCTTAAGCCCGTCGGGATATCCGGTCCCGTCGAATTTCTCATGATGAAATCTGGCGCCGATAGAAAGCTTGGGCATTTCCTTGACTTTCTTTAGTATGCGGTCACCTGTCACGGGATGCGATTTGATCGCTTCGAATTCTTCATCGGTCAGCCTTCCGGGTTTATTTATTATCTCATCGGGCACGCCTATCTTCCCGACGTCATGGAGGAGCCCCATCATATAAATGTCATCCTGCTCCTTTTCTGAGTACCCGTACCTCTTGGCGATCTCGCGCGAGTATTTTGCCACCCTGTCCGAATGGCCGTTGGTATAGGTATCCTTGGCATCTATGGCTTCGGCAAGGGTCTGTACCACATGCCTTGAAAGGCTTGCGTATTCAGCGGCTTTTGCCTCGATCTCCTGAGCCATGTATCTGTGCAGGCGGTCCAGCTCAATGATGCGTCCCACGCGGTGCATGAGCACATCCGGATGGACAGGCTTCCTTATGAAATCCTCGGCCCCTATCTTAAGTCCCTGCATCTCGATTTCATCGACCGCTTCCCCGGTGAGGAAGATGACCGGTATGCGCTCCTTCTGGGAAATCCCGCCGTTTATACGTTTCATGGCCTCAAAGCCGTCCATCTGGGGCATCATGATATCAAGAAGGATAAGATCGGGGCGGTTGCCTTTCACGAAAATGAAATCAAGGAGTTCCTGTCCGGACTCCAAAGCCGTTACCATATAATCATTCTTTTTTAATATACGGCTTACGGTTTTTCTGTTAAATTCTTCGTCATCAACTACAGCTACCCAGTTCATAAGCAGATCCTTTTATTTTCAGCTCAAAAGCTTTGTCACTGCCGCAAGCAGCGCGTTCTTTCCTTCGGATTTGGATACTATCCCAGCCGGATCAAGTTCCTTGAACAGGGCTTCCGATTCTGCATCGTCCTTGCCGGTCCTGAAGACTATCGGTATATCCTTTATGGCCTCATCGGCTTTTATCGCTTTGAATACAGCAGGACCGTCCATTTCAGGCATTGCTGCGTCAAGAAGTATAAGATCGGGTTTTGATGACTTGAGGATATCAAGGGCTTCTTTTCCTGAGGCTGCGCATATTGCTTCGTGGCCTGCTTTTATTAACCAGCGCTTCGTAAGCTCCAGCATATCTTTGTCATCATCTATCAGCATGATAAGGCTCATTTTCTGTCTCCTTTGGTGATTTTCTATAGTATAAGCTATCATGACGGGAAATGTCCATTCTATTGAATAATTAATACCTGCAATATATACTGTAAATCAGTGGTATTTTTTGTTTGGTGGGTTAAACCCTTTGAGCTTATAACAGTTTTTTATACCTAATTTATTAATTGTTAATGGCTCTTGGATGATATATATTTTTCTCCGCGCTACATACTCACTAAATTCGGCGTTCGTCCTAAAAACGAGTCGCTTCCTAGCGGTATACGCTAGGATGCCATTGCTCCGGGGCACTGACGCACATAGCGCGTCAAAGCGTGCCCGTAAACAAGCCACTGGCTTGTTTACCATTAAGTGAGTTGTGCTGATTGCTCCG
>JAEEGL015983136.1_pt1 | contig 13023 bp, 9 predicted proteins | sample 9134231 | NCBI WGS metagenome assembly JAEEGL01 (sample SAMN16246548, study PRJNA631951) | gut metagenome | biome: gut microbiome; feature: rumen; material: fiber-attached | host: Bos | place: Iran: Karaj | collected 2018-10 | reverse complement strand
TTATCACAAGTATCACCGATCACGGCGTTGTAAACAGCATCTCATCAAAGAATGATGAGGAGCCGGTTATGTCTGAGCTGGAAAGAGCAGGAATAGCGAATCTGTTCGTATTTAACAACATCAACTGGGAGGACAAGGGCCCTCAGATTGCCACAAAGATCAAGGCCATGGGGCTTCGGGCTGAAAATGTTCTTTTTATTGATGACAATCCAAGGAACCTGGAGGAAGCAAGATTCTATGCCAATGGCCTGATGATTGCAGGGCCCGATATAATTCCGTATCTTTGCAATTATTTCTATAAGACTGTCCCTAAGGATAAGGCTCATACAAGACTCTCCCAGTACAAACTTCTGGAGAAAAAGACAGATGCTGAGTCTGTTAGCAGCTCTAAGGAGCAGTTCCTTAAGGACAGCGATATCAGAATTACCATCAACAGGGACTGCCTTGATAATCTGGACAGAATCGCTGATCTGGTGGCAAGAAGCAATCAGCTTAACTACACCAAGAACCGCGATGATAAGAAACTCTTGACCAAGCTTATATGTAGCGATTGGAATGATTGCGCTTATATAAGATGCCAGGACAGATTTGGAGATTATGGAATAATCGGCTTCTATGTCTTTAATATCAGAGAAAGGAAGATGGAGCATTTCTTGTTTTCCTGCAGAGTTCTGGGAATGGGGATCGAGCAGTATATCTTTAATACCCTTGGATGTCCTGAATTTGAGGTGAAGGGGCCTGTTTCCGTGGAATTAAAAAAGGATGCTGTCGTTGATTGGATCAAGGAAGAGAAGGAATTCGAAGTAACAGAGGATAACGCCAGGAAGAATAAGATACGTATTCTTCTTAAGGGCCCCTGCGATCTTGATTCTATAGAGCCTTATCTGGGAGGCGGAAGTATAACTTCTGAGTTTAACTATATTAATGAAATGGGTTTTGTTACCACAGGTCAGAACCATAGTATGCACATCTGGGAGAGCGCGAACTTCAGTAAGGAAGAGATAGACGAAATTATAAGAGATGTTCCATTTATCATAGATGGTGATTTTAAGACAAAACTCTTTGAGGAAGAATATCATGTCATCTGCTATAGTCTGCTACAGGATATGGCTTCTGGATTATATAAGAATAAGCGAACAGGCAGTTACATATCTTTTTCCAGCAGAAACTATCCGCTTACAGATATGGAATACGCAGACAGATTCATAAGCGGTGAGATTCAGAATCATGGTTTTAACTTCAATAGGACTATCATAGAAGATTTTGCTAAGGACTGGGAATTTGTAGGAGCAACTCCGCTGGACTTATTATTTAGGAATCTTGATTATATCTATGACCATGTCAAAGGAAAGCCAATAATTATCCTTCTTCTTGGAAGTGAAGTTGATTATAAGGGTGAAAATGAGGAGTTTGCGGGACTTTCAGAAGTGTACAGGGAGATGAATCCAATCATTCGGGAGTTTGTGGATGACCATGAGAGGATGAGGGTCATAAATATTACTGAGTTTATCAGTTCTCAGGAGGACTACGCGGATTGCATCAACCATTTTAGCAGGAATGTTTACTATAAGATTGCCGGAGAGATATGTAAATACATAAATGAACTAGTATAAATACCGGAATAGTTAACTATGCAGGAGGGATTATGGGTAATCTGGATGATTTCAATCTTGATGAAGAGAAGCGGTGGGATTTCCTTGTGGATTCCAAGAGGAAGAGACTGTGGAAAGTCGAAATGAACCTCTTGCTGCTACTGGATGAGTTCTGTAAAGAAAACAATATTACGTATTTTGCAGATTACGGAACGCTTCTCGGAGCGGTGAGGCACAAAGGCTTCATTCCATGGGATGACGATATTGATGTGACCATGACAAGGCCTGATTATATGCGATTTATAGAGCTTGCACCAGCTTGGTTCAAGTCCCCTTATTTCGTTCAGAACTATTATACTGATCACTTTGATAACAGAGTCACCATGTTCACCAGGATAATCGATGACAGAACTACTATGATTCCAAAGGACTGCAATGCGGGGCCTGAGCATCATCAGGGGATATTCATAGATGTTTTTCCTTTGGATATAGCCCCCGCGGAGTTTCCTGTGCAAGAGGTTCCGGACATTATCAAGATAGCTATGGAACTATGGACGGCAGCAGCTTCTCCAAGGAGCATAATAGAAGATATGATTGCGGGGAAGACTCCTGTTGCAGGGACGGATACAATCATAGATATCTTGGGACTTCCCTATGAAGACAGATTAAGGCTGTTTGAGGGAATTCTTTTAGACAGCTATCCCAAATTTGATACAATTCACACATTTTCAAATATCTACAGACATGCACCCATGCGTAAGGAATGGTTTGCAAGTACAGTTTTGCTTCCCTTTGAAACAATCATGGTCCCTGCACCTGTTGGATACGAGGAGGTACTTACAGCTCATTATGGAAATTATCATGTTCCTGTTGTCACGGTGGGGCATGATATTGAATTTGCTGATCCGGACAGGCCCTATACGGATTATGTAAAATAAATAATGGAAAAAGAATCCATATATCGGATGTTTTCTTCAAAACTTTATAGTAAAATGAAAAAAAGAAGAAAAAGTTTCAAAAATTCGAAAAAAATAGAAAAAATGGTTCATAAAGGGTTAAGTTAGCGAGAATATCGACGATATTATTAGTGAAAATAAAACCAAAGCAGCCATGGAAGGGACTCCGCATTAGGTCTGCACAATAAAATTAAATGGAAAGGCAGCAGGGAAGCGGGCCCCCTTCATGGAGGATAATATTATGGTAGTTCAACACAATATCACCGCAATGAACTCTAACAGACAGCTTGGTATTACAACAAACGTTCAGGCTAAGGCCAGTGAGAAGCTTTCATCCGGTTACAAGATCAACAGAGCAGCGGACGATGCAGCAGGCCTTGCGATTTCCGAAAAGATGAGACGTCAGGTAAGAGGTCTTACACAGGCTTCCGCTAACGCTCAGGACGGTATTTCAGTAGTACAGACAGCTGAGGGTGCTCTTAACGAAGTTCATGACATGCTTCAGAGAATGAATGAATTGGCAGTTAAGGCTGCAAATGATACGTTACAGACTACCGATAGACAGTATATTCAGTCAGAAGTTGCAGCCCTTGCAAGTGAGATTACAAGAACTGCAGAGTCAACAGAGTTTAATAACCAGCATCTCCTTGATGGTTCATTTACACAGAAATATCTCCAGGTTGGTTCCGAAACAAATACTGAAAACCAGATTGAAATTAGTATCATGGCACTTAGCGCCTCAAGTATTGGCGTAGCTGCTAAGCATGATGCAGATATAACGGATCCTGTAAATACCACAGATGACCAGAATCAGATAAATGTCTTAACTCATGAGCATGCAAAAGAAACTATTGAGAATATTAAAAATGCACTTATATCTATATCAAAGCAGAGATCAGATCTTGGTGCTATCCAGAACAGGCTTGAACATACAATTAAGAACTTAGACAACGTAGTTGAGAATACGCAGGCAGCTGAATCACAGATTCGTGATACAGATATGGCGGAGGAAATGGTTAGATATTCAAACAACAACATCCTTATGCAGGCTGGCCAGTCAATGCTTGCACAGGCTAATCAGACCAATCAGGGTGTTCTTTCGCTCCTTCAGTAAAATATAGCAAATAAAGCAAGGTTTTATAAGGGCTTGGCCAATAGGTCAGGCCCTTCAATTTGTTTATGGAAAGTTTATAATATATTTTTAAAAATAGGGGTAAAGTTTTTAGAATTATGGACGATAATAAAGGTGTAAAGAACAAGGAGTGGCTATCAGACCAGCACTGGTAATCATTCCACAAATTATTTCAAACGAGCTGCAAGGACGCAGCCGTACAAATCAAGGAGGATAAAATTATGGTAGTACAACACAACATTACAGCGATGAATTCAAACAGACAGCTTGGTATCACAACTGGTATCCAGGCAAAGTCAAGTGAGAAACTGTCATCCGGTTACAAGATCAACAGAGCAGCAGATGATGCAGCAGGTCTTGCAATTTCTGAAAAGATGAGACGTCAGGTTAGAGGTCTTACACAGGCTTCTGCAAACGCTCAGGATGGTATCTCTGTAGTACAGACAGCTGAAGGTGCTCTTAATGAAGTTCATGAGATGCTTCAGAGAATGAACGAGCTGGCTACAAAGGCAGCTAACGACACTTTGGAAACAACAGATCGTACTTACATCCAGTCAGAGCTTAATGCTCTTTCAACTGAGATTGATCGTACATCTGCTGCAACAGAGTTCAACAACCAGAAGCTTCTTGACGGTGATTTCACAGAGAAGAAACTTCAGGTTGGTTCAGAGACTGATGACGAGAACCAGATTGAAATTAGTATCAGCCAGATGAGCGCTTCCATGATTGGTGTTCAGGCATCTAACATTGACGTTAGTTCACATTCTGACGCTAAGGTTGCTATGAGCAACATCAAGGATGCTCTTCAGAGCGTATCTAAGCAGAGATCTGATCTCGGTGCTATTCAGAACAGACTTGAGCACACAATTAAGAACCTCGATAACGTTGTTGAGAATACTCAGAGTGCTGAATCACTTATCCGTGATACAGATATGGCAACCGAGATGGTTAAGTATTCTAACAATAACATCCTTGCACAGGCTGGTCAGTCAATGCTGGCTCAGGCAAACCAGACTAATCAGGGTGTTCTTTCACTTCTCGGTTAATACCTATAAAGCAATTGTTATAAAACGTCTGTTGAAAACATTGCAACTACCTAAAAGGGCTCCGGCTATGCCGGAGCCCTTTTTTGATAAGCATCAAGAAGGATTTGCTTTATATTGTTAAAATAGTTCTCTCGCCTATAGGCTGAAACTGAGTCCCTGCATTTTTCAGGGGAAGGAATAGATTTTTTGCCGGATGCAATATCATCAAGAATCCTAGCCAGTCCGTCTGCATCATCAAAATCAAAGAAATAACCGTTATCTCCCTCCTTAATAAATTCCAAGCCGCTTTGATTAGGAGTACTTATCAGCATCTTTCCCATGGCAAGACCCTCGATTCCTGCCACACTTAAGCCTTCATAATCAGAGGCAGAAACAATAGCGGTAACATCCTGCATGCACATAAGAGGATTATCCTGCCATCCCAGGAAAGATACCCGATCTTTTAAACGTAGGATCTTGACCCATTTCTTGCATTCATCCATAAGTTTACCATCGCCGATTATCTTAAGACTCCAGTGAGACTTGGCTTTGCACATGGCTTCCAAAATAAGATCCACTCTTTTTTCGTAAGATAGCCTGCCAACAAAAGCCAGCGTTCGATCTGTCGATAAAGAAGATATTTCGGGAATGTCATGCAGTATAGGGTTACCGATTACGTATACAGTAGCGTTCTCATCTTTTGCTAATATATCTTTTTTTATCTGACTATTGATAGCAAGATGATAATCGGCGTGTAGAAGATCGGTTGCATTTCCGTTTCCGCATCTTTCATAACGGGAGATGTCGGAGTGAACCCAGGAAAACAACGGAATGTTGATATTGTTATGCTTAAGAGCATACCTGCAGGCTGTTGTGGTAAGGGGCTCATTACTGGCAATACAGATATCAGGGGCTCCAAGCTGATTCAAAAACAGATTATAGCCACTGGCACAATAGTTGACATCGACATACTCAACCATATCAGTAAGGTAATATGATTTATCGAATCCTTCCAGATATTTGGTACCGGGAGTCATATGCATAACTCTTAAATCAAACAAATCCGGATCTAAATCGGTTGTCCAGGCTTTTATGATGTCTTCTACACCGCCCTTAGAACCGCCATAAGGGCATACAATATCAACGATTATTTTTTTGTCCATTAGTCTACCTTCTCAGAGAAAACAGTTTTTAGGATTTTGTTTAGTGCTATGGGATAGGTGTAACTGTTACATATGCGCTCATATCCTTCAACCAGGATGGCCATTCGCGCTTCTTCGTGATTCATGAAAAAAATGGCCAAGTCCCTCATTTCCTCGAAGCTATGATACACAACAATTTCTTTTCCGATATCAAACAGATCTTCTATCTCAGGTTGATAGTTTGTTAAAATAAAACCTCCGGCGCCCATTATATCGAATACTCGCAGTGGTATTCCGGAAGAAATGCTATGTAGAGAAGTAGAAAGATTAATCCTAGAAAGATTGTATGCTTTAGGCAGGGAATCAAGATATGTTAGCCAGGGATAGTAATTTACACCATTTATCTGATCATCTTCTTTGGCATCAGCTCCATACCAGCGGGGGTTCAAATCTTTGAGCGCATCCATCATTAGACGCCTTTCAGTATATGCAATAGCACGGGCAACCACAACTTCTTCAAAGTATACTTTGTTTGGAAGTCCAAGCTTTGCACTGGGATCCTCTGGTGACAGAGCAATGAGAGCATCAAGAAGTTCATTGGATAAGCGGTTATGGATGCGATCAATACCGTCCCATTTTCCAATAATGCTGTATGATATATTATCCAGTTCCTGCATTAAATTTTCATCAAGGCGGTTGTGATAAAAAGCGTAGCGGCCGTCCACATATTGCATTCCTACAAAGGATATATCACATGAGTATTCTGCTTCATCTTCCGGTGTTATTTTCAAGTTTCCCATTCTGGAAATATTAGCCGCAAGAGGCATATAGAAAATATTTGGAAGATTTCGACGATTACAGTCATCAATGAGCTTCTTGTCAAAAACAAAAAAATAGTTCGTCGAATGGTATACTTCATTACTATATAAAGATTGTAATGGACAGTCATATATCCATGAGGCATATGGAATGGAAAGATTGTGACATGCATAAGACACTGTCGGTGAGAAATTCATAGTAAAGACGATGTCTACCGGTTTGTCTTTTATGTGGTTAATGAGTCTACATGATTCCTGCTCGTCCATATCCAGAGTATTGCATTCGAGGTCCATACCGGTACATTCGTGACCAAGCTCATTAAGCCCCCACATAATGTCGGTCATAACAAGGTCTTTACATTTGACTAGAAGGCATCTTTTGTGTGTCACTTACTAATCTCCATAAGCTTTTTACTAAGATTCATAATTCGTTTCATTAATGTAATTATACAAAACATTAGCGATGGTATCAAACGATGAAACGTCAATTAGAATACATATTTGTGATACAATATAATTGTGGAATGTGACATTTGATAATGCGAGGACATGAATATGAGCGATATTCATTTTGATACATTGGTGGTAATAACTCCACAGGATGTCACCAGACTCATAAAGCTGTACCCACGTCTGGTGGATAATATTTCTTATGGGAGAATATGTTTCGTCGGCGCTAAGGAGGTAGGGGAGATAGTATGCGCAGATGAGAATATCGGAGACAAAGTTTCTTTTGTTGAAGAGAACAGCCTAATTCCCTTTTCGGAAGTGCATGAATGCATCAGTAAAAAGATGGAAGGAATTCTTGCCGGAAGGCAGCTTCCAAGGGGTATAACAGGTTGGTACTATCAGCAGTTTCTTAAGATGCAATATGCACTAGTCTGTAAAGATGAATATTACATGGTTTGGGATGGGGATACTATCCCTTGCAAGAAAATCAATATGTTTCAAATAGAATCGGGGAAGCCATACCTGGACATGAAGCATGAGTACCATGCCGAATACTTTGAAACTCTGGGGAAGATCTTACCCGGATTTAGGAAGGTGATTGAGAGGTCTTTTATCTCCGAACATATGCTGATTAAAACTGAGATTATGAAAAGTCTCATAGCTGAAATAGAGAGCAATTCAGCTATAGAAGGAAGTTGTTTTTGGGAAAAGATAATAAACGCTATCCCCGCTGAAAAGATTCAGGATTCGTCATTCAGCGAATTTGAAACCTATGGAACTTACACTGCAATTAGATTTCAGGATGTTTATAAACTCAGAGAATGGCATTCTTTTAGACAGGGCGGGACATTCTTCAATATAGATACTATTTCGGACAGGGATTTCAATTGGCTTGCAAAGGACTTTGATGCCATATCATTTGAAAAAGGGCATACGGTAAGGGAAGATAATGCCAACCTTTTTGATAACCCCTATTATCAGGAAAAACTCACCCCAAAACAGATGCTTCAGGCGGCTCAAATGGAGTACAAGGATGGATATAAAGAGGTCTGGGCTGATGACAAGGATATTGAAGCTGCAAATGTATCAAATGGCGGATTTTCTGAAAAGGAGAAAAGTGAGAATAAAGAGAACAAAGGGAACAAGACGAGGCAGATTTTGCTTGGTATAAGAGGCATGCTTAATGAGAATGCTTCTTTTTTCGACGAGCTGCCGGTTAGTGATATTATCTCATGCATATATGTTGAACTCTATGGATTGAGACAGCTGTACAGTAAAGAGCATTTTGGGGAATTGGATAAAAAACTGATGCGTTATTCAGAACTTCTTTCAGCGTCAAAGGACACCGGAGATATTGGACAGGCTGTAGAGATTCTTGATTGTCTAATTGATTTACAAAATGCCCTTCCGGATGCGGATGTCGCTCAGACTTTTATAGAGAATGCGAATTATGCAAAAGCGCTTATGAGGCATCGGGAAGAGGGGACGGTTCTGGTCATTGGAGATTCTCATGTGAATTTTTTCAGCGGTAATGAAGAACTTTCTTTTATTCCAATAGGTAATGATGTAAACACATGTGAGCAGGTTAATGGCTTACCATTAACTGTATTACATTTGGGACCATGCCTTGCCTATAACAGCAATCGATATGGATCAAGTACCAGGTTTAGGGAAAAACTGGACTGGCTGTTAGAGAATTTTGTCCAAAAGGGAGACAGAATAATATGCTCTCTTGGTGAAGTTGATATGAGAGCACATGTGCTAAAGCAGGCTCAAAACCAGAATAAGTCATATCAGCAGATTGTTGATAAGATTGTAGAGAATTATAGTGCTTTTTTGTTATGGCTCAAAGACCTTGGATATGAAGTATACTGCTATGGGCCTATTGCATCACAAAAGGATAGTGCACCTAATACTCCTGAGCATCCAAGAGTTGGGAGCGAACAGGATAGAAACCACGCTACAGAGTATTTTACTAATCAGATGGTGCAATTCTGTCAGCAAAATGGCATAGATTTCATGTCTCTTTTTGATGAAATGATCACTGAAGATTATGAAACAAAGGAAGAGTACCTGTCAGAGGACAGATTTCATTTAGGGCAGTATGCAGCTGAAGACTTGAAACAGATGCTGTCACAATTAGGCCTTATCTAATTGTTATTATTTCATCACATGAGGATAATAAATGAAAAAAGTTAGCGTAGTAATTCCAGCCTATAATTCTCACGATACTCTGGCTCGTTGTCTTGGAAGCCTGGTTAATCAGACTCTTCAGGATATTGAGGTGGTTGTTGTTAATGATGCATCCAAGGACGATACAATTGACATATGCAATAGGTGCAAGGTGGCATTCCCTGACAAGGTGGTTGTTATAGACAGCAGGGAAAATCTTGGATGCGGCGGCGCTAGAAGTCTGGGGCTTGATGCAGCAACCGGGGAATACATAGGAATGGCGGATGCAGATGATTACGTGGCACCAACTATGTATGAGAAATTATATGCTCGTGCAAAAGAAACAGATGCGGATATCGTGGATTCGGGATTCTATAGAGAAGCTACTGATAAAGCACAGCTTTTTGCAAGTGATGATCTTACCGGATATTTGGATGATACAAAACGGTCCAAGCTTATTACATGTGGAGGGTATCTTGTAACAAAGATATTTAAAAAAGAACTTTTCAATGAACCTAAGGTCAGAATGCAGAAGAATATGGCAGCTTTGGAAGACCTTGAAATAATGATATATATGTATTTGCGGGCAAGCAGCTTGGCGACAGTCAAGGAGGTCTTTTACTATTATTGCGATACTGCCGGTTCAAATACAAAAACTATGGAGTTGAGCAGATATTATGATTCGATATATAGAGCTATAGCCGGAACTTACGATAAATGTCATGAAATGACGACATACGAAGGCTGCAAACAGGCAATTGAGTACATGCTTGCAAATGTGTACTCCTATGGAGTTAATAGATGCCTGTATGATCAGATTGCAAAGTATGGCGCGGACGTTAAGAATGTAGATAAATACTTTAACAATCTTGGGGATAAAGAAAAAGATCTTTTGGCCAAATTAGTCCAATTAAGGTCTAAAGTCATATCAATAGATTTAGACGCGAACCAATATGTTGTTGATCGCATAAAACCGCTGGATATTGCCATTATGAAGAAATGCGATTCAATGGAATTTTAATGTGTTCGGGAAAGAATTCTTATATGCTATGGACATGATCGATGATCTGCTCATAGTAATATGTATTTAATTCTTTGTCGGATATTTGAGTATTTCCGGTGCAGCAAGGAGCGCTTATTATAATGATTTCAGGATAGGCAATGTTCGTATAGGCTGATAATAGTTTCAGATATTCTGCCTGGAGCTCATAGGTATTAATGGCTGACGAGTTATCTGTGGGAATTGCTTCAATAAGGAAAATGGCTGATAACTTTGTAAGTGTATGAAGTTGATTCATCAGAGCGGATATGCCGATTTTGAATTTATTGAATGATGCTTCTATATTCCCGGGTTCAAGCACACTAAGTTCAGCCATGTAATCCAGTAAAAAAATGTTGGGATTGGATTTTGTTATCAAGTCTACAAATTGATCTCTTATATCATCATCTGATAATGCTAAGAGAGGCATATCTTTTATATATGAGTTTGGTGCATCCGGGCACTTGGATAATAGCTGACATAGAACGCCTGCTATATGAGTTCCCCATCCCATGGGTAATAAATCAAATACTGAAGTTTGTATTTTGGTTAAATCTTTAATCATTAGAGAAAAGCCATCGATTTGCGATGATTGACTGCATTTTTGTGCGGACTTATCTGATCTGTATGCATCTTCACAATAATGTTCCATCTGACTGATGATAGTAAGCTTTTTTGAATCATAGGTGTTAACCCGTTTCATTTCAGAAATAGAAAAGCCAAATAACTCTTTCAGAGACTGCACCTGCTGATCAAAAGATGGTCTGGCTATTTTTGACAAGGAAGCAGGTGTGTTTCTATAGATGTAGAGTGGTTTTGCCAAAAAATGCACATTATCTGTACATGAAAATATAAGAGAATATATGGCCAAATCTTCTCCATGCTGTCTTTCGGGGAAACTAAACTTATGACTGATCCAATAGTCTTTTCTGATCATGCATTTCCATATGGATCCGGCTCCGAAACGCTCATAGAGATCGTGACCGAAAAGAGAAATAAATCTGGTGTTTTCATATTCTTTTTTGACTGATAAATCAGAGGAAGCCTGGAAAAAACCACACTCTACAATGTCAAGGTTTCCGTTGGTCATGACTTCATACATTTCCATGAGAAAGTCCGGAGTATATAGATCATCTGCATCACAAAAGCAGAGATATCTTCCGACAGCGTGCGCGATACCTTTATTTCTGGCATATGATACAGAGTTTCGGTCTTGGTCGATGATTTTGATTCGAGAGTCTTTGGCAGCCCATTGTTCACAAACATTAGTGCTGTTATCGGCACTGCTACCAGGCAAGAGAATTAACTCAAAATCGCTAAATGATTGGCTGACTATAGAATTTATGCAGTCATCAAGATATTGTTCTGCATTATATACGGGCACTATTACTGAAATTTCCGGCATAGTTTCCTCCTATCAGCTGATGACTATGTACGTTCAATGACTTCGATGAGTTTCTTTCGGAAGTCGTCCAAAACACTATCATCTAATAGAAATTCCATACTTTTCCTACATGCCTGAGGAGTGATAATTGGAAGTTGCTTATTTTTTATCATGCTTAGAACCTTTACAAAGAAGTCTTCATCTCCAAATGGAATTAGAAAGCCATTTTCGCCGGGGTGGATTTTTTCCACTGATCCTTCAGTGGGAGTAGAAATGACAAACATACCACAAAGGAGTGCTTCAACAATTACAAGTGGAGAGGCCTCTGTATTGGAAGTAAGAGCAAGTGCTTTGCAGTCTTTGAGAACCTCCCATGGATTATCAAGCCATCCGTGAAACGTTACTCTATCAGATATACCAAGTTCTTTACAATAAGCCTTGAAAGCGTTCATGGTGCTTCCATCAGGATTGCCATCACCAACTATCTCAAGACTCCAGATTTTATCGGCTTTGCTTAATGAAGACAACAGAAATGGAATGTTTTTTTCGTGGGAAAATCTACCGACATATGCAAGCTTATATTTATCTCTGTCTTCTGAATAGACGAGTTTGCTATTATCAATAGGATTTGTTACGACGTATGTTTTTGAACCAATGATATTACTATTTATTTTTTCGGCAATTTTGTTATTTATGCAGAAATGAGCATCGGCCAGCGCAAGATCTTTGTAACTGCCCAAGTCGGCAGAAATGTACTCTTCTATTGTGCTGTGAAGCCAGGACACTATTGGCTTTGATTGAGAGGAGGTTTCCATGGCCTTTTTTGCGATAGAAACGAGTTTGGGCCATCCGGTTGTAATTGTAATGTCAGGAGCTCCCTCTTTTTGCATGAATTCTAAATACGTTTTAGCTAAAAAATCATCACTTATCTGCACCGGTGAACTTGCATCAATAAGCGGATAAAACTCGAGACTTTCATCTGCCCAGTCATAGCCCAGCCAGAGTAGATTTACTATTCTTACGTGGAATCCATTGGTATTCAGATATTTGGCGGTCATGTTTATAACATTTTCGACGCCGCCTCTAAAGCCTACGGCTAACAGGATATCGACTATTGGCATCTGTCACCTCATATCAAATGCAATTGCGTTCTTCGTAGAAAAATTTGTTAAGCTCAGCCTGATCATTGAAATGTCTTTCAATGCTTTCCAAAGCCTTAAGTCCGGTTTTGGGAAGCATTTTTATATAGGGATTGATTCTCCAATCATTGCATAGTTCTTTGCATACTTTCTGCATGAATTCGAAGTATTCCA
>JAEEGL014424790.1_pt1 | contig 13023 bp, 8 predicted proteins | sample 9134231 | NCBI WGS metagenome assembly JAEEGL01 (sample SAMN16246548, study PRJNA631951) | gut metagenome | biome: gut microbiome; feature: rumen; material: fiber-attached | host: Bos | place: Iran: Karaj | collected 2018-10 | reverse complement strand
ATCGCTTATCAGCTCTCTTCTTGCACGCTGCTCTTCTGTTTCATTTCTTCGTCTTCTGCTCATAATTAAAACCTCCGAAGTAGTGTCTCTTCTATTATACACTACTTCAGAGGTTTACACAAATTTTAGGATAGACTCTGTAAAGGCATATTTAATAAGATAAAAGGGGCTTATATTCAATTCAGAAACTTTTTCAAACGTTTCTATAAGTTTAATAATTCCCATGCTCCAGTAGTAAGATGCTTAGTAGCCGTGGTCACCACGGCTCTATTAAATTTTTATTTCATTACTTCTGACTTTTTGACTGAAGAGAATATTCTCACATCTGCATCTAAAGTCATAATGCAATATTCAATAATTATCTATATTCTTCTTGGTGGCCTTGCAGTGTGCTATGATACATTTATTAATAGATCTTCAGCCAGAAAAATTTCTTTCGGTGTGTTAATTGCATACTCCGTCGTATTTGTTGAAGCACGATTTATACTTAAGCAAGATTTTGATAAATGGTTCTGGATATTAATAGTAGCAATAATCATTTTTTCTTCAATAACTACTTCTGAGGATTCTATTAGCGATAATAATGAGGAACTGGGCGTCTTGTATTCTCCAATATCGAATAATGCAAACTTGTTTGAATCCAGAAAAAGTCAGCAGGATACTCTTTGCGATTTAATTCAAAATGAAAAGCTAATAAATGATGGACTGAGCATCTGTATAAAGGGAAAATGGGGAAGTGGAAAAACTTCATTTGTAAATTCTACATTATATAGACTAAAAAAAGAAGGAATAAAATATGCGGAGATTAGAATAAACGCCCTTGAACTGGAAGATACTGGATCGTTGATAAAATATTACTTTTCAAGAATAAAAGAAATATTAGAAAGCAATAATGCATATATCGGTTTGAAAAGTGAATATAGATCTTTAATGAACTCATTACTACAATCAGCAACTAATGAAAACCTTTCAGGATTTATCATGAATTCTTTCGAAGAAGAAGAAGACTATCGGAACATGATCTCTGTGATAAGTAATCTATTATATGTTGCTCTTCATGATAGTAGAATTATTATTGTTGTAGATGATATTGAGCGTTGTAGTGATAATAAAATAAAGCAGCTATTATTCTTCATTAAAGAAGTCGCTACAATGAAAAAGTGTATCTCTTTGTTCCTTGTTGACGAAGTAAAACTATCCCAAAGTATATGTAACAGCAAAGACGAAATGGATGCATCAGAGTTTACGGATAAGTTCTTTGATATTGTGATTTCATTAAAGGCAATCTCTATTAAGGAGAATATTGAGCGTTTTGACAATCCTACGTTTAAAAAACTGATTAAAGGCTTATTTGAGTTTTATAATCAACAAACCGAGAAGATTAACGATGATAGATATATCAGATATAGTGACATGAATGAACGTAAAAAGACAAAAGAAGATGATCTTGAACGAGTCGATAATAAAATCAAGGCAATGACGTCTTTGTTAGTGAATCCAAGACGAATGATTAAGATTTATAATTGCTATTATCAATACTGTTTACTTATAGACCGAATTGTTAAAGAGGTTGATAGCGAAAAAATAGGAAATGAAGAAGTTAAAAAGTTTTTATGCAATATAGAATTTGAGAAACAACTATTGATTATATCGATTCTAAAAGACAGTTTTTACGATCAATTCTGCCAGATTTCAAATGGTGATATTGATGATATAATTCGATTACTTCCACAAGAGTGCTGGCTTAGGGATATTATTATAAAAGAATGGTCCCCATTAGTTACGAACTATTTCACGAAATATAAAGTTTCTTTTTCAGATGCTTTAATAAAAGGAAACTATAAGGCTATTGTAACAATAATAACTCCATTCTCAGACAAATATGAAGAATATAAGAGTAGTATTCTCCAAGGAAGACTTCCAATATCAGGAAGTACTGAAATTTCACTTTCAGATTGCTTTGAAGTATTACATTCTCAAATAGTCTTGGATAGTAATCTGATAAAGAAAATGTTTGAAATATATATGCCAAAGATTTCATTTGATGAAGCGCTAACGATATTCTATAGTAATTCTGTAGCATATGGTAGAGACATAGCTATTTCAGAGTTTGCAGATACTTTTTGTACTTCAGATTGTTTAATCAATGACATCGAATCTTGTAAAGAAAGCTTTAATAGGATATATCCCAAAATGCTATGGAAATTCCTTTTGAATTACAAAGCATATTATTGTCATCATGAGTTACACATGGATGAAGGGATAGAAGAATCAGTATTTAATAATCAGTCTTTAGAAGATAGTATTAATGTTTATATAAATAAGGTATGTAATAAGTTTAATTTCACTTTAAGAAAAACAACAGTAATAGAGAAACTCAAGGAAATGTTAGACCTAGTAAAAAAGCATTACCGTCAAAAAGGATATCCTGTCAACGCATCTGATTTTAAAAACTTATTGAAGCATTCTCTAAAAGCAGTTGAACGAATAGAAGCATTATCTAGAATTGAGCATTTTATATATTCACAGAATTCTTCTTCTGGTTCAAAGAAAGATTCACTTTTGGATGAAATTAACAACATAAGAGAAATAATAAAAAAGCAAAGTGAATCTGGCGACATAGTTCTTAAATACGAAAGGTTTGACGAATTCTTGAAAAGAGCTGAACAACACGGTTTATCTTTTGACGAATACAATGCATTTGAAAAAATGACTGAAGAGTTAAGTACAATAGATTTGAGCTATTCTGTACAAGCAAGGCGTCTTCTCTTAAGATTAGAACAACATCAAAACAACGCAGATGAATCCTAAATGGTGTCGTAATAACGCTACTACTAACAACTAGACGCAAAAAACGATAGCTTTAGTCAACCAAAAATGCACCCCCTGACTATCCAGAGGGTGCATTGTATCAAAATTGGAGTCTTTAGCTTGCCGGCGCACAGATGGCACTTGACCTTGCCAATACGACCGTGGAATTTGAAGTAGATATCTGATCACTTTTCCGAAATCAGGCGGACTTAACGTAACAGCGGAGTGAGGTCGATTGTAAAACGCTCTATTATCTCAGGTTATTATTTCGAGGTTATCTGTTATATGCTAGAGTTTCCCCCTGGCTATCTCTGAAGATTAGTCGTCTTGATTACGGCCTGATTTGAAAACCTTGTGTGCGAACCGGTCCCAGGTTCTGGCTCATATATTCACTGATGGAGGGGATTTTTTGCATATATGTGGAAAAACGGGTTGCTTTTTCAGGGCTTCTGAGGTATAATAAGAGTAACGATTTATGACTTCCATTATGATAATAGATCAATGGATTTTTGCTAAAACATGTTGCAAGGGAGAAAGGCTATATGCTGAAAAAGAATAATTCCAAAGGATTCTTTGTCGCAGTTGACGGTCCTAATGGAGTAGGAAAGACAACTTTAATTGAAACAATAGCCACCGAACTTATAGCGCAGGATTACAATGTATACGTTACCAGAGAACCTTCAAAAACAGATCTTGGAAATTACTTGCGTAAATATGCTGAATGCAATACAGGAATCAGCCTTGCTTGTATGGTAGCTGCAGATAGATATGCTCACTTACAAAATGGAATCATTCCGGCTTTAAATGATGGCAAAATTGTGATTACCGATAGATATCTTTTATCCTCGCTTATACTTCAGGCTATGGATGGAGTCAGCACAGAATTCATTATGCGAGTCAATTCTGAGATTATTGCTCCTGATTTACAATTAGCTGTTTTTGCCGCTCAAGAGACCTTGCAAAAAAGGCTCTCTGAAAGGACAGAGTTGACAAGATTTGAAGAGGGCTTTCAATCAAACAGTGAATTGTTATTCATGAAAAAAGGGTTAGAAGTTCTCAAATCAGAAGGTATAGATATATTATCTATAGATAACGATTCAGATTTAAATGGAAATGTTCAGACAATAGTCTCTTATATCTTAGGTAGGTGTTTCCATGAAAAGGTTCTTTCTTCTTAATTCACCGATATTCTGGGATTCCACCTCTGAGCAGGAACAGTATCTCCCGCCCATAGGATTAGGCTATATTGCAACACACTTAGAGAAAGCCGGGATTGAAACCACAATCATTGACTGTGTACGAGCAAATAAATCTGTGAAAGACATTATCACACAGTTGCAGTTAGAATCTCCTGAGTATATAGGGATTAACATTTTCACGCAGAATTATGATATAGTAAAGCATATAATTGAAGAAATCAGCTTTTCTTGCACTTGTTTTATTGGTGGTCAAGTAGTAAAAAGCATATATAAAGACATTCTTAATTGGAACTCTGATAACAGAATAAATATCATTATTGGCGAAGGTGAATTTATTATTCCTGCTATTGTTCTAGGAGAATGTAAAGAGGAACCAGAAATACACAATCAAAATAAGTTCGTTTATAGAGTTAATAAGGACTCTGTCTATTTTCCGAATGATATCTCCAATATTGCACTTAATAGAGAATTTTTAGATAATGAAATAATTGTCAATCATTATGGTGAAAAAGAAGCCGCAATCATAACTTCAAGAGGATGCATGTATAATTGTGCTTTTTGTGGAGGAGCCAGAAGTTTGAACCCTGATATTCCTATAAGGATGCGGTCAGAAAAAAGCATTATTACAGAAATTGGCGATATTATTCAACTATATCCTGATGTTTCATCTATCCGTATTCTTGATGATTTGTTTTTAAGAAATAGTCGTAGTGTTGAGATGTCCTATCGAATTTTTCACGAATTTCCTCAGTTATCATGGAGAGGAATGGTTCATGTCCTTTCATTGATCAATGATTTAGGCAAGGCAGACGAACTCCCCAATAGTCGATGTAAAGAATTATTCATCGGAATTGAATCTGGATCCGAAAGAATCAGACGGCATATTAATAAACGTGGTTCAATAGATGATATTCTAAAAGTTGCATATGCAATATTAAAAAATAATATTGATTTAAAGGGATACTTTATCTATGGTTTCCCTAACGAGACAGAAGCTGACTTTCAAGAGACGTATGATTTAGCAGTACGCATAAAAGAAATATCATTGAAAACAAAAGGTAAATTCAGGACAAGTGTATTTCAGTTTAGACCTTATCACGGAACGCAACTTTATTATGAGATAATGGAAAAGGAAGGCATATTACACAGCTGTGAGTTTAATCCATCTATCAGCTTATTTGAAGGACGGTCACAATTCAATTTTAGTTTTGGAAATTATAGTTCGGCTTCTGATGACGTTCTGAATGATTATATAATTAAAACACAGAAAATAGGTGAATTGGATGTTTGAGGAGATAAAACAATGTCAAAAGTGCGAGTTATGTAAAAATCAGACTCCGCTTTTAGATACGAAAACAGAATGTCAGATTATGTGGGTTGGACTTTCAGCCAAAAAGAAAAAGACGGAAGAAGAAATTCCTTTATCACCGGATACAGATTCCGGCGAGTTAATACAATTAATTGAAAAGGCTTTTACCGATCCTAAAGTAAAAACGTATAAGACCAATTTAGTAAAATGCCTTCCCTTAGACAGTAATAATAAACTGTGCTATCCAAAAAAATTAGAAATAGATATTTGCATCTCACATTTACTTTCTGAAATACAAGAATTATCACCTAAAATTGTATTTCTGTTGGGCGAAAAGGTATACTCAGCAGTTGGTAGAAAACTTGGTCTCTCATTTGAAAAATGGAACAACTACGATTTTTTATACAAAGAAAAAGATGGCGTTTACTACGTTCCAATTTTCCATCCTTCATACATACATGTATATAGAAGAAAACAAACCGAAGAATATATAAACGGTGTAATAAAAATAATAAACACGCTGTTATCATTTGATTCCAGAAACAACCTAAGTCATAGTGAAGGAGATATGATGGACATTAATGTCACTTCCTACTCGAATGGATTCGGTATCTTTAAAAAGGTTTCTGAAGAAAAGCTAGATGGTGTTCAGAATAATATATTGAGACTATTTATGCTGAATACAGAGAATAAACTCTTCAATTATGATGAGCTCTATCGATATATTCTTCCTAATGTTGTAAAATATGTTTTTTCTCGCAAAAGACTTGTTGACATTGAGAATGATCCATTAAGGCAGACAACCATTATATTAGATGCACTAAGCCATTTACGCCCCTGTGAAAATGATAAAGATAATGGAGCAGGTGGCGAATTGGGAGAAATCTTATTATATCTATTTTTAGAACAAGACCTTAAAGCGCCAAAGCTATTTAGTAAAGTTGAATTAAAAACAAATGCTAAAGATTATGTCAAGGGAAGCGACGGCATCCATTTTAAATTCAGGAAAAATGCTCAAGGTGAACCTGTTATGCAGCTAATAATCGGAGAAGCCAAAATAAAAAATGAGCTAAATGAAGGAATTAAGGATGCATTTGAGTCGATTAATACTTATATAACTTCAAATATACAAGATAGAAATTTAATTGATACTCACCTAACGGAACAAATAGTCAATGAAGAAGAAGCTAGAATAATTAAAGAGTATATTACGGCCATTCCACGAAAGAAAAAAGAAACAGTCTTTGGCATCTTTATTGGATATAGTATTGATTACAAAGGAGAGTCAGATAGCAATGATGAATATGATCGAAAGATAATCGAAGAAAATATACAACAAGTTTTAAGGACGCGCCAATTGATTATTGAGCAAATCATAAAATACTCAGTAAACAACTATGAATTTAACTTTTATTTTCTTCCGTTTCATAATGCTATGAGGGATAGAAGAACAATAATGCAACAATTGACAAGAGGTCAACCATATTTTACACGGGAGGATATCAGAAATGGCTAAACCATTAGCTGAATTTTTATTCTGTGACATCGATAAGGACTGTTTCCTCAATAGTCAGTTTCAGAATTTGCTAATCGATTATGCAAACTTTGTCATATTGGGCAATAGTACATCCTATTCAAACGAGTATAGATCATTACTAAGATATGCTGATATGCTCTCATTATCACAAAACGAAAAACATCAGAACATTTCTCAACAAATCGTTATTCTTCTTTCATATCTGTTTCCACATGAAACAGAAGTAGATTTTTTCAAGCGAAATGTATATAAAAATGTGTCAAATTTTGCATCTGCTAATATTTTAGAAAAAGAACATGAACCCAATGAACGACTTGAGACATTAAGACAAATTGAAATTGAAGCGCATAAAATAGGTAATAGCATTCCGGGAACTAATAAGCAATTTTTTGATACACAGAGAATCACTTTAGAAAGCCTTGAAAAGAATCAGTATTTTAGCTTTTCTGCTCCGACTTCAATGGGAAAGACTTTTATTATAACAAATTTTATACGTAAAAAAATCGAATCCGGAAGTAATGATAATTATGTAATTGTTGTGCCTACGAAAGCTCTTCTTTCAGAAATAGCTAATGGAGTTATTAAGAATTTTTCCAAGCTACTGGGCAAAGGAAAGCATAAAGTAGTTACAACTATGGCTTCAGTGGAGAAAGATGAAAAATGCATTGCAATATTAACTCCTGAGCGTCTTTATTATAGTCTTCTTAAACTGCCTGACTTTAAGTTCAAATATGTTTTTATAGATGAGGCGCATAAGATTTCGGATACAGATAAAAGAAGCATTATTTACTATAAGATTCTTGATATGCTTAAATACCAAGAAGATATCTGTATATTTTTCTCATCACCAGTTATTCCAAATCCTGATATTTATTTAGAATTAACAAATTATTATGATCAGCCGGGGAACATTGCTAACGGAAAAGCTTTTGTTTTTTCGCCAGTTATTCAGAATAAAATATACATCGATTTCTTTGAAAAGAGCTATTCAATCTATAATGGCTTATCAACCGCGTTTATTCAGTGTGGCCGTCTTCCAATAAACATAACCAATAGAATAGATGCTTTGTTACAGCTTGGTAAAGATAAATGTAATTTAATTTATGTTTCTTCTGCAAAAAAAGCAATCGAATTTGCTATGGAATTATGCTATAAAATACCATCTAGCCCGATTTCACAAGAAGATCAAAAAGCGTTAGAAAATGTTGCTAGATTAATCGAGAATAAAATTCATAAAGAATATTATTTGGCACAGTTTGTTAGAAAAAGGGTGGGTTACCATATTGGTGCTTTACCTGCCGAAATTAGGACACAAATTGAAAGTCTAATTCGTAAGGGAATCATCAAATACTGCTTTTGTACAAGTACACTCCTTGAGGGGGTTAATGTCCCAGTTGATAATTTGTTTGTTTTTGATAATAAAAAAGCGCGTTCTAAATTATCTATTGTTGACGCTTATAATCTTATGGGAAGAGCAGGAAGAGTTACATTAAATGAATACGGTAATGTATTCCTTATAATTGGAGATGAAAGTGATAAGAAATACCATAGTGATAAGAAATACTATGATGATATTCTTTTAAAACCACTTCCTAAGCAAACACTATTACCCTCAAAGGCTATTTCAAAGAAAAATAAGGAATATATTGTAAAAACGTTATTATCAGGAAAGACTAATTTGCTAGAAAATGGTGATACATATAGCGATAAAGGGTTTACAGAATCAACATATGAGTATGCCGCAAAGTGCCTAAATATACTACTGCATGATATTTGCTGTAATAATGACAGTTACATAGTTAGAGATTTCAGGAACAATCAGGTATTAACCCCCCAGAATATAATTGATATTAGGGGGATTTTTGGAATGCTTGCTGATAAAGATGATGATATAAATATTTCAGCATTACAAAAATCATCATTACTCAAAGCCGTTCGAGAAAAGAAGCTAAATTACCCAACAGAAATTTCATATGATAGCTGTGTTATATTTCTAAAAGAATTGTCAGCAATACTTCAATGGGAGATATATGAAAAGGATACCTTAGGAAAAGGAGATAAAATCCTTTACTATGCTGTAATTTTGAATCAGTGGATGGAAGGAAAAGGAATTCACGAAATTGTTAGAGGAGCTATAAGACATTATCAAAAAAATGGCGGAAGCCTTGTTTCATATGAACCTAGTTATCATCTGGAAAAATACAATGATTCTACTAAACATAAAAATCAAGTAATAAATGAGGTACTGAAAGATATCGAGCAAATAATTAACTATAAGTTTTCAATGTATTTTTTAAGACTTTCAGAATCGATAATTGAGATACATGGAGATAATGCGTTAATCAATGACTGGTATGAATATGTTGAATATGGCACAAACAATAAGTCTGTTATAGTATTACAAAAATATGGATTCATGCGTGAAGATGCATTAGAATTATTGAAGCCGCCATTAGTTAATTTGATTGAGTTTGAAAGACAAAAAGTAGTCATAAAAAATCACATTATAGACCTTGTATCTTTAGAATTACGAGACAGAATAATTACCATTAAAATCAATTACCCCGAAATATTCTGCGATTAATGGTAATTAGTCTTCAAAAATTGAGGATGAGTTATTACCAATTCCAGGGCAGAGAAGAAAAACTATTCAGTTGCACTCTAATAACAAAAAAACGATAGCTTTTGCCCCAACAAAAAATGCACCCCCTGACTATCCAGAGGGTGCATTGTATCAAAATTGGAGTCTTTAGCCATATTAGCACTCTAATTTTGATACAAAGTTAGGGTGCATTTTTGAAATGCTCTCCATCCGGACATAAAAACGAGCCTTCAGAGTTGAAAAGTTCTCCACAGGCTCATTGTATGCTTGGTATAAAGAATTCAGATTGACATCAAGAATCATCTTTTCCGTTAAGACTGTCTATGATCTTGATACGATGGTCAGCCGCATATCTGCGAACATACAGATTATCCTTCGACGCAACAATGGTCGAATACCTCTTTGTCTTATTGTTCTGAAGCTCGCTGCCCTGTGTCGTCATGCGGTTATGGCAGATCACAGCCGATGTATCTTTCGGGAAATAGAATTTCATCTTATGCGCAGGGGAATTTTTTGCATATATGTGGGAAAACGGGTTGCTTTTTCAGGGATTCTGAGGTATAATTGTAAAAAGTGAAACGATCTTACAGGAAAATAGATATTCAAGAAGCAGCATGTGAATTGGTGTAGTTAGTATGGATAATTATATGTTTATCGATTATCTCTTTAAGAAATCAGAATCTGTTGTAAATCCTGACACACAATATCGAATGTCAACAGAAATTAGTGAAATGATTTCAAAGCTATTTTATGAAGGAAAACCACGCAATGGCAGAAATACGTCAACGCAACAGCCGCTGACATAAATGAGTATGGTTATCGAAAAGCATTTATACGTATAAAAACCAAGGGGCTTTTCCGAGCATCAAACCACTCGGAAAAGCGTAAGGCGAAAAGGAGGACTTATGGGTGCTTGGGGTATTCAGTTACCTGAAAATGATCTGTATGCGGACATCAATGCTTTCTACACAGCATTATTACGCTATGGGATGTATTCCAATCATTGGTGTGTCCAGACAACATAATCCGATAGATTACAGGTTTTACATCTTGGACTTTCCAGGCAAGTCAAATAATTTTGAGTATATCTGTCATTCAAACATCATTACACCTGATCATGAGGATACAGAGTATATCCAAACAAAAGGATTAGCTCCTAAACATTTGACATGGAAGTTTTTTGAAAAGCATGTTATTGGCAGATATCTTGGTTGGACACAAGGTATTAATATTTTCGCCTGAGATCTGAATTAATTAACAAATAGCTTAATCCAATCCCCATTTTCAAACCTCTCGTTACTTTGATATGGTTATCACCATGACATCAACGCTGGCTTCCGAGGCACGTTGAGTGCGTAGTTTTGCTGTCACGGCAGAAATCCTAAAACGCCGATTTATCGCGGATAATTGGCATTTTGCAGTTCAGTAAACAACCAAAATAAGCACTCATTTTCTGTATGCGGGAACACGTAATATCACCTAAAGAGATACAGACAGCATTTCAGCGCACTCGCGATATAAACAGTCTTTTTAAGCACTCGATTTTTTGTGCTTAAAACTGCTGTTTGTAACTTTTAAGTGTGTAGAAATGCTGTCACTCGTTAAAAAGTCCGAAAAATAGAGAAAAATCGCACTAGTCAAAAATTGCGATTAAGGGATAGGGTTGAGTGCTTAGAAATGTTTTAATACTCAAAACAGCTTGAATTGTGCTTCACCCCCCAAGCAGGGAATGGAGGAAATGACATTATGGAAGAATATGGAATGAACAATAACAACTACTCAGACGGCCATGAAATGAAACAGCATTTTCAGCGTTTTGCTAAACAGCTTTCCGACTGGTACTGCGATGGAAAGACACCCGGGCTTGCCAGTCAGGACACTCGCTTTACACTGGAACTGCAAAAACAGAAACTCCAGTCACTTGGACTGGATATGCAGATACAGTTCAGGAAACCGGACGCGGACAATGGAAGCACAGGGGTGCTAACCTACGGCGACAGTGTCTTTGAAAATTTCATCATTGGCGCAAGCAAGCACATCACCACGAAAATCAGCAATTCCCAGAAGGAGATCTTCAGCAGCGATGCTGAGGGCGGGCTGACCATTATAATGCAGAATCCCAAACAGGGCGGCGTTCCGTCCCCGGAGACAGCGATGTGCTGTCCGAACTGCGGAGCGCCGTCTACTCTCGGTAAGCTCGAATCCGGCTGTGAATTCTGTAACACGAAATTCCTCATGGATGAACTGTATCCGAAAGTCATGCATTTCTTCATTAATGAGGACATCAAGGATATCTTTGACACGAAGCAGCTCAAAAAATACATCGTTGGCTTTACCATTTTCTTTATGGCAATTGGCATTGTGTCCATGCTGTCCCACTCCTTAACAGGAGAACTGGACAGTTTCGAGAGTATGATCAACGATGCAGCCGCTATATTGGGAAGCATTATTCCCGGTGCTATGTTTGGTGCCGGTGCGTGGTTCGTTGTAAATAGTATCCGTTCATTAATGCTGATGGGTAAGAACGCCCGCGGCGGAAGTAAAATGATGAGATCCCTGATATTCTGTAATAAAATGCATACGCTTGATCCTACGTTTTCAATAGAATACTTCCGTGACAAGTCCATGTCTCTTCTGAAGCTCATGCTTTACAGCCAGGATCCGCAGGAATTGACCATCTGCCAGTGCAACAAGCGTATCCCGGAAAAGCTGCGTGAGATCGTGGATATTACCTACTTTAATTCCGGCGTGGATAAATACAGCATCAGGAACGGTATCTGCGATGTTTCGCTCACGTTTTATACCGACAGCCTGCACTACCGCGGCGGTAAAATCCTCCGCGAGTCCGACAGGATCCACATAAGTCTGCGGAAAATTATCAAAAAGCCGACCGATCTTGGCTTTTCTGTCATGGCTGTAACCTGTCCGTCCTGCAGTGCAAGTTTCGATGCGGCAAAGGTCAAAGTCTGCCCGTTCTGCGGCAGCACCTATCCGCTTGAGGAAAATGAATGGGTTGTGACGGATATCTGTATTTGAGCAGATAGATTTGATATCAGAAATAACAAATAACAATTAAGTAACCCCAAACGATAAGCAGAATCAAATTCTAAAATTATATGGGAGGCTCAATATAGGGCTTTTCCTTTTTACTGTCGAAGAAGAACAACTCCCCCCGTACCACACAGTGATACGGGGGGGACTCATTTATGCATCGACTTTAGTCAGCTAATATCAGATAACTATTTCAATCACGGTATTAACGACTTAGACTCCGTCGGGTTCAAAGTTAGAATTATTTTACAGGCTTTCTTTTACCTGTTATGCTTTCGACCTCAAGGGCATATACAAGCGTTCTCGGTATCGCCGCCGTGCTGAACGGCATATCTTTTCCGTCATGATAATGTGCCATGAGCAGTTTCAGGGCAGGCAGTTTTTCTTCTTTCGGCAGGATACGGATATGCCCTTTGCCGATCACGCTTTCGTATGCCATTGTGCAGTAGCCCTTATCCTCAAAGTATTGCAGCTCATGCTTGCAGTCCATTTCAAATGATGCTCTGTTATCCTT
>JAEEGL013864500.1_pt1 | contig 13023 bp, 7 predicted proteins | sample 9134231 | NCBI WGS metagenome assembly JAEEGL01 (sample SAMN16246548, study PRJNA631951) | gut metagenome | biome: gut microbiome; feature: rumen; material: fiber-attached | host: Bos | place: Iran: Karaj | collected 2018-10 | reverse complement strand
TCGTCTCCGCGGAACGCTTGGCGTGCGCTTCCATTATTGATAGGGCATGCTTTACCGAAACGTCTCAAAATACGGGTTAGCCACCCATCTTGCGCTCGCCGCCGCCTTGCCGGCGGCGTTGGCGCAATTTGTCTCTTGCGACGTACTCGCCGGTGTGATGTTTTGGGTCTCTCTTGCCGCAAGCATCTGGATTCTGATGGAGCCGTCCGTCTTCTCCGGCGAGACGATCTCTGGTGCGCGTGCGCGTGTGTTGCATCGGGTTTTCAGAGACCCGCTTGCATGGCTTTTCTTGGTGGTGGTGGTGTTCGCGTTTGTTCGGTGGCTAAATTCGGGTGTGCGTTTGGCGTTTGATGCCGAGGCTTCGGTGTGGGCGGTAAAGGAGGCTGCTGCGACCTTCCTCCCGGCGTCGTCTGGGAACGAGGGTCTGTTTCCGCTGGCGTTGGCCATCTCAATGGGGGTTGTGGTAATCGGCGTGAAGCATGCGCTCGGGAGGAATGCGCGGCTTTGGTTTGGAATCGCTGCAGGTGTTGCTTCCGCGACCGGAGCGTGCATTGCGGTGATTCAGGCCGGGATGGGGGTGGAGCCGTTTCATGCCTCGGCTTTAGCCAGTTTTGGTACGCCGTGCCTTTGGGGCTCGATGTATGCGATGTTTCTTCTGGTTACGGTTGCGTGCGGCATTGAGGCAGAGGGTCGGGGAATGACGAAGTCGCGTCTTTTCTTTGCATGGAGCGTTGCCGGCAATGGCATGGGTGCGTATCTTTTCCTTCCGGGATTGCTAAGCGTCGCCTACCTTTCGCTCGCGGCTTTGGTTGCCATCGTCGCCATCGTGCTGTTGAAGCAGCGTTCTGGCGCGGCGGCAGCGGCGCGTGCGACGTCAATGTTGGCGTTTGGAATCATTATGGCTACGTTCGCCACGATCCTGCCGCCTTATGCGGAGATTCAAGAGGCGAAGGTCAAAGGTTTTGCGATTGAGACGGCGTTCCCGCCTGCGCTAGCTGATCGCAATGCGGCCTTGGCACGTATCTCAAAGGCGATTTGGATGGATCATCCGTGGAGCGGCGTTGGCATTGGCGCGTTTAAACTCCATGCGCCGTTTTCCGCAGGGAAGGATGACTGGGCTGTTCTGCCGCCCCAGCCGACTGTTGGACCGAATGGCTACTTTACGCTTGTCACTGAGCGTGGGATCGTTGATGCGTTGCTCTGGTGTGCCGTTATAGCAATGCTGGTTTATTTCTGGGTGTTCCGCTTCATAGGTTCATTCAAGTGGCAGCGGCAGCAGGATGAGGGACGCTCTTGGTTCCTTAATATCTCCGCGGTCGTATGGGTAGGGCCGCTTGCCCTTCTGGCATGTTTGGTTGACGCATGGTTTTCTTCAAACTTTCCGCTTACGGCATTGGCGGGATGTATGATGGCGGCGCTGTCGCTTGCCGCCGCATCCTTCCCAAAAGCGAAGCAAGACACGGACAAAAAAGAGAGCGAGGGGTGACGAGATGGCTTCTGAAAACCCGAAATATGGCGGTAAGCCAATCTACTACGGAACACCCAAGAAATCGCCGATCTACTATGGAGCGGCCAGTGCCCCGTATTACTATGGCGGCGGCGGAAATTATGGTCAGGCACCATATTATTACGGCGGTTCCGGTTCTCAAGATCCGGATTCCCTTGTCGGAACCATTACACCGACACGTGTGTTGCGTGTCATTTCGCAGCGTTGGATCTCAGTGCTTGTGTTCCTTCTCGTGGGACTTGTGGCGTCATTTGCGGTCTATCGTATTTCACCGACGATTTACGAGGCGAAATCCGAGTTCACGGTTCAGATGCGCGGCTCCCAGCCAAATCAGGGCACGCTTGGGCAGATGACCGAAATCGACTATGGCAGCACTTACGAGGAAGTCTTCAACACGCGGCTCTCCGATTGGCGCTCGGAGAAGATCGTTACGAAGATCATGCAGCAGTACCGCGCCAACTTCCCGGCATCCACGGTTTCGGACCAGGAGCTGATGGAGGCGTTGGTGGAGTCCCAGCTTGAGCTGATCCGCCATTCGCGTCTCATCACCATTGCCGTCCGTTCCGGTTCGCCCCAGCTGGCAGCGGCGCTCGCGAACGCTTACGCCGAGGCGATTGAGACGTTTACGGACGATGAGAACAAGTTGCGTTGCGACAAGGCAGTGGCTCAGATCCATGAGCAGGTTGAGAAACAGCGCCGCATGGACGAAAAGGTGGCGGCCGAGTTGCTGTCGTTCCGCAAGACGCACAAGATCGATAACCTCCGGAGTGAACGCGAGATTCTCCAGCAGTCGCTGCAGAAGGTGACGACTGACGTGCTGTCGCTTGAGACCGAGGTCACCAGCGCCGCCGAATGGGAGAAGGTGCTTGAGGCCGCACAGGAAACGCCCGAGGATTTCGGCGCGTTGCCTTCCGCGGTTCCGCGTTCGTCTGAGATTGGCCAGGCCTACACCGATCTCCAGAAGTGCCAGATGGAGCTCAATTCGCTTTTGACGTCTTTCACCAAGAACCACCCGGAGGTTCGCGTGAAGCAAAAGAATCTTGAAATCCTGAAGCAGCAGTTTACGGAATCTGTCTCACGCGCGCTTGCGACGGCGCACGGAAACCTCGCGGCGTTCCGCAACCAGCTTGCCGTGCACAAGAAGAACCGTGACAAGCTGACGGCCTCTCTTGCGGAGATCGACCAGAAGATCATTTCCGCCGAATCGGGGCTCATGCAGATCGAGAGCGAGAAGGAAATCTCCTCCCAGCTTCTGAAGCAGCTGCAGCAGGATGAGAACACGGCACGCATCGCCGCCGAGGCCAATAACGAAATCGTCCGTGTCGGCCGGCCCGCCAATGTTCCGTCAAAGCCCGTTTTGCCGAACCCCATCATCATCTTTGCCGTCGGGATTGCCATTTCGCTTGTGCTGGGGCTCCTGTTCGTCTTGGTGCTTGACCATCTTGAAGATACGATCGTCTCTCTTGCCGATATCGAGACGCGTCTCTCGCTCAAGGTGCTCGCCGTGCTGCCGCACGTTCGCCGGAAAAAGCGCGAAGAGGTCGCGAGGTTTATCTTCGAGAACAAGTATTCGCAGTTTGCCGAGGCCGTCGCGGGCCTGCGGAACCTGCTGGATTCGCCTCGCTATTCCGAGATGAACAAGGTTCTGCTTGTCATGTCGACGCAGCCTGGCGAAGGCAAGTCGATCACGAGCTGCTCGATCGCCATTTCAAGTGCCCAGGCGCGCCGCAAGACGCTTCTGGTGGATTTCGATTTGCGGCGTCCTCGGCTGGCGAAGGTCTGGGGGCTCCAATCGCTTGACAAAGAGCATTCATTCTCGCATAATCTCCAGAAGGGGGACGAATGCGATTTCGCCTCGCTCGTCAATCCGTCTGGCGTCGAGAACCTTGACGTTATCGCGTCGCTTCAGCCCGAAGGCGTAGATCCGGCTTCCATCATGGGCTCAAGCATCGTCTCGCGCTTCTTCGCTTGGGCGCGCGAGAACTATGATCGCGTGATCATCGACTCGCCGCCGTTTGGAATCGTTGGCGATGTGATGACGCTGGCGGCGATGGTGGATGGCGTGATGATCATGTGCTGTCCCGATAGAACGCATTTCCGCCCGATCCAGTCGGCGGCGCGCAACCTGGCCGAGGCCGGGGCGACCGTGCTCGGCATCATCGTCAACGACGTGGAGACCGGGGCGATGGGAGGCGCATTCTCGCAGCATGGCCACTATGGTTACGGCTATCGCAAATATGGCTACGGAACCTATGGCTATGGTTATGGCTATCGTCCGAACGCGAAGGCGCGCAAATCGGAAGAGGCGGCGAAGACTGTGACGGACGAGGAGTGACCGGCATGTCGTTCAGCAAGCGTTGCATTGTGACTGGCGGTGCCGGCTTCATCGGTTCGGCTCTCGTTCGAAGCCTGATCCGTGAGACAGATGCCACGGTGCTGGTTGTGGATAAACTCACGTATGCGGGCTGTCTTGAGTCTCTGAAGGAAGCGGGAGTCCAGCCATGGTCGGCGCCCGACGTGCCATGTGATGCGGCTGGGAGCGAAGCTGGCCAGAGTTCCTCGCGTTGCCAGTTTTTTCAGGCCGACATCTGTGACATGGAGGCCATGACCGCGGCGTTTGACGTGTTCCGTCCCGATACCATCTTCCACCTTGCTGCCGAATCGCACGTTGATAGGTCGATCGATGGCCCGGGCGAGTTCATCCGCACGAACATAACGGGTACGGCGACGCTTCTCCAGGTGGCGCTTGCCTATTGGCGGGCACTTCCCGACGAGGCGACAAAGGCGGCATTCCGTTTCCAGCATATCTCAACCGATGAGGTGTATGGCTCCCTTGGCGCCACGGGGTTCTTTACTGAACGCACGCCTTATTCGCCCCATTCGCCCTATTCGGCTTCGAAGGCGGCGTCGGACCATTTGGTGCGCGCTTGGCATGATACCTATGGGTTGCCGACGCTCATCACGAACTGTTCCAATAACTATGGTCCGTATCATTTCCCGGAAAAGCTGATACCTCTCATCATCTTGAATTGCCTGGACGGGAGGCCGTTGCCAGTGTACGGTACGGGTGCGAACGTGCGCGATTGGCTGTATGTGGATGACCATGTCGCCGCGCTCCGGCTCGTGAACGAGAAGGGGGCTCCCGGCGAGACCTACAACGTGGGCGGTCACAACGAGCGCACGAACCTCGAGGTCGTTGAGAAGGTGTGCGCGATTCTTGACGAGTTGCGTCCGCGCGAGAACGGGCGCTATGCCGACCTCATCACCTATGTTTCGGACCGGCCGGGGCACGACATGCGCTATGCGATTGACCCCACGAAGCTGATGACGGAGCTTGGATGGGCGCCCAAGGAGAATTTTGAAACCGGTATCCGCAAGACAGTGCAGTGGTATTTGGAGAACGAATGGTGGTGGCGGCCTATTCGCGAGAAGAGATATTCCGGTGAACGGCTTGGCAAGAACTGAAATCGAAAGGAATGGACATGAGACCTGTCGCACTTATTATCCGTGACGGTTGGGGCGTGAACGATCGAACGGACGGGAATGCCGCGGCGGCGGCGAAGACCCCCAACATCGATCGCATCCGCGCAGAATATCCGCATTGTCTCTTGGACTGCTGCGGCGAGGCCGTTGGCCTCCCGGATGGCTATCAGGGATCTTCGGAAGTGGGCCATCTCAACATGGGCGCGGGCCGTGTGGTGGTTCAGGAGCTGAAGCGCATCGACGACGGCCTTTCCTCGGGCGAGCTTTTCCAGAGCCCCAAATGGCAGGCGCTCATCGCGAACTGGAAGACGAACGGTTCGACGCTCCATTTCCTGGGGCTGCTTCAGGATGAGGGCGTGCATGCGCATCAGGAGCATCTCTTCAAGCTGATGCGCCAGGCGCGGAAGGAATTCCCCGAGGGGAAGATCGTCGTTCATCCGTTTCTTGACGGGCGCGACACCCCGCCGCGCTCGACCCTGGAATACATCGCCCGACTCAATCAGGAGCTCGAGGCTGTCGGGAACGCCTCGATTGGCACGGTCATGGGGCGCTACTATGGCATGGATCGTTCGAAGAACTGGCTGCTGACCTCGGAAGCCTACGAATGCCTGGTGGCGGCGAAAGGCCGGCGCGCAGCGTCTGCCGAAGAGGCCGTGAAGGCCGAGTACGCATCTGGGCGCACGCCTGACGGAACGGAGATGACGGACGAATATATCCCGTGCTATGCGATCGGTGATTTCGCTGGCATAAAGGATGGCGACTCGGTCATGCATACGAACTACCGGCAAGATCGCGCCATCCAGCTCACGCAGGCGTTTGTGTGCGATGACTATCCTGGCACGCGGAGCGTCCGGCCGAAGATCGTCTATCTCGGATTCACCCGCTACTGGGATGAGTTCTCGGACTATCTCCTCGGCGCGATGGGTGCCGGCGGCGGGATGGACAATCTGCTGGGCGAAGTCGTTTCCCGCGCCGGAATCAAGCATCTGCGCCTTGCGGAGACCCAGAAGTTCCGGCATGTCACGAGCTTTTTCAACGGAAAGTCCACGAAGCCGTCTCCGGGCGAAGACCAGGTTGAGGTCAAGAGCCGCTTCGATCCTGCCACGTTCGCTTCGCACCCGGAGATGGATGCATACAACGTGACAGATGAGCTTTTGCGCCGCCTTGAAAACAATCCTTACGGGCTTATCGTGGTCAACTATGCCAACTGCGACATGGTCGGGCATACCGGCGATCTCGCGGCAGCCACGAAAGCCGTTGAAGTCGTCGATGACTGCATCGGGAAGATCATGCCGCGGCTCATGGAGCTTGATGCGCAGGTTCTGATCTTTGCGGATCACGGCAATGCCGAGCAGATGGTCGATTACAAGACCGGTCTGACCAAGACGTCTCACACGCTCAACCTGGTCGAGTGCTTCTACGTCGCGAAAGATGCCAAAGGCCGGCGTCTCACGCCGCTCGCGAAGCTTTCCGCCATCGCGCCGACGGCTCTTGAGCTTCTGGGGCTGCCGGTTCCTGCCGAGATGACCACGCCTTCGCTGCTGGCGGGCTGAGACGTTCGCCAGAAGGTCATGTCGAAGCGATTCGACATATTTGCGCGAGCATTCAATGCGGACGTTCCTGAGGGGGCGTCCGCTATTGCCTATTCGTCGTTGACAGGCAGTGCGGCGGCGTTTGCCGCAGCGGCATTGGCTGCCAAACGCAGGGGTGTGGTAGTGGCCGTAACGACCGGTCTCCCCGAGATGGACGCGGTCGTTTCGGATCTTGAGGCCCTGGCGACGGAAGCCGGGATTCGCGTCCTTGAGTTCCCTCCGGTCATTGAAGATGACGATAGCGCCGCCGCCGCCCGGCTGAAGGTGTCGTCGGAGCTGGGCCGGCTTGAGGAAGGGGCGGCGCCGCTTGTGATTGTGGCGCCCGTGATCGCGTTTCGCACGGGCGTATCCGCACCGGATGCCATCCAGAAAGCGACGGTCGCGGTTTCGTCCGCCTGCTCAATCGGCTTTGCGCCGTTGCAGGAACGGCTTCTCTCGGCCGGCTATGAACGCGTCGTCGAAGTGTCCGCGCCTGGCGAATTCTCGGTAAGGGGCGGGGTTCTGGACGCCTGGAGCCCGGACGCTCCGTGGCCGGTCCGCGCGGAGTTTTTCGGGGATGAACTGGAGAGCCTGCGCACATTCGACCCGGCAACGCAGGTTTCCACCGGAAAGATCGATCGCATCGAGCTCATGCCGGTTGCCGTGGGCGAGAAGTCGGTCATGCTCCCTGATCTTCTCCCGGAAGGCAGTACCGTCCTTCTGCTGGAGCATAATGCCTATTCGCTCGATCTGGACCGGAATCGTTTCGCCTTTGTGTACACGGGCGACCCGGCGCCGAAAGGCGTCCCCACATGCCCGTTTGTCTCGTCGCCGCTTCCGGGGTTTGCCGAACAGCGCGCGGTCGATGCGGTCCTTGTCGATCGCATCCGCACCGGTCTGAAGGCATACCTTGAGGTGGCGCGCCGTAAAGGCGCGTTCGTGGTCGAGGACGATGCGCTTTCCGGCGGCTTTGCCTGCGCAGGGCTGGTTGTCGTCTCCAAGAGCGACCGGGTTCCGGGCGTGCGGCGGCGGCGTCAGCCCAATGGCGCGCGTGGCGGGGGCGGGCTCGCGACAGGCGATCGGCTCACGGAAGCCCTGGATATCGAACCGGGAGAGCTGGTCGTCCATCTTGACTACGGGATCGGGCGGTTCCTGGGCTCGACGGAAGTGGTGGTCGGCGATTCGCGCAGCGAGGTCCTCACGGTTGAGTATGCCGACGGTGCCAAGCTTCATGTGCCGGTCTCCCATGCGCATCTGCTTTCCCGCTATGTCGGGATCAAGGGCGAGAACGTAAAGCTGCACCGGCTGGACGGACGCCGCTGGAGCCGGGAAAAGACGGATGCGCAGCATGCCGTGGCCGACCTTGCCGCCGCGCTTCTCGAGACGCAGGCCAGGCGCGCGGTCGTGCCCGGTTTCGCGTACAACGTGGAAGAGGAAGGCGTCGCGGACTTCGAGGGCGCGTTCCCTTACGAAGAGACGCCCGACCAGGAGAAGGCGATCGCGGATGTCAAGCGCGATCTGGCATCGCAGAAGCCGATGGACCGGCTGATCTGCGGCGATGCCGGCTACGGAAAGACCGAGATCGCCATGCGCGCCGCCTTCATCGCCGCGATGAACGGCAAGCAGACGGCCCTGCTGGCACCCACCACGGTTCTTGCGCAGCAGCACTACGAGACCTTCCTGGCGCGCTTCGAGGGCACGCCGATCCGCATTGAGGTCATGAGCCGCTTCCAGTCGCAAGATGCCAAGAAGGGCGCCATGGCGCGGCTTGAGAGCGGCGCCGCCGATATCGTGATCGGCACGCACGCGCTGCTTTCGTCGAAGGTGCGGTTCCACGATCTCGGGCTCATCGTCGTGGACGAGGAGCAGCGCTTTGGCGTGCGGCACAAGGAGTATCTCAAGCGGCTGCGCGCGACGGCCGACGTCCTGACCATGAGCGCCACCCCGATCCCGCGCACGCTGTACCTCTCGATGACGGGGGCGCGCGATCTTTCCGTGCTGAAAACGCCGCCGCGCGAGCGCGTTGCCACGGAAACGCGGATCTTGCGTGATTCCGACGCCATCGTGAAGTCGGCGATCGACCATGAGCTCATGCGTGGCGGGCAGGTCTATTACCTTCACAACCGTGTTGCCACGATCGCGAAGGCCGAGAAGCGGATCCGTGCGCTCTGCCCGGAAGCGAAGGTCGATGTGGCGCATGGGCAGATGGCGACAGGGGTCTTGGCGGAGAAGATGCGCCGGTTCGCCGCCGGACGGACCGACGTCCTGATCTGCACGACGATCGTCGAATCCGGCCTGGATATCACGCGCGCCAACACCATCCTGGTCGACCGCGCGGACACGTTTGGCATCGCGGAGCTTTACCAGCTGCGCGGACGCGTCGGACGCGGCTCGCGCCAGGGATATGCCTATTTCCTTCTGCCGGCGCAGGGGCTCGTGGATGCCGAGGCCCGCGAACGCCTCGACGCGCTCCGGAAGCATTCCGGCAACGGCAGCGGCTACAACCTTTCGTTGCGCGACCTCGAGATCCGCGGTGCCGGGAACCTGCTCGGCAGCGAACAGTCGGGACACATCGCCGCGGTCGGCTTCACGCTTTACTGCCAGCTCCTTCGCCGCACGATCGCGAAGATGAAGGGCGAGTCCGTTCCGGAACTGATTGACGTATCGGTCAATCTCGACTTCATCGATTTCTCGCCCGGCACGGCCGATCCGGCTTCCGGCGCGTCGCTCCCGTACGACTATGTCGAGGAGGAGGCGCAGCGCATGGATTTCCATCGCCGCCTCTCGGAGACAACCGCCGTCGAGGATGTCCGCCGCCTCAAGCGCGAGCTGGCCGACCGCTACGGACGGCTGCCGCCCGCGGCAGCTCGGCTCGTGAAACTCGCGGAGTTCCGCGTGCGGTGCGCGGCGAAACGCGTCGCGCGGCTCGATGTCAAAGGAGAACGCGCCGTGTTCTATCTGCGCGGCAGCCGGAACCCTTCGTTCGTGGACCGCGTGCGCGGAAACTCTGCCGACAGGAAAATCGCGTCGCTGTTCAAGTCGCTTGACGCGCTGTGACGGGGAATGGTTGCCTCACAAGGATTCGAACCTTGACAAGCAGATTCAGAATCTGCGGTGCTACCATTACACCATGAGGCAATGAATCGAAAAACGGCGCGAATTATAGCACAATGCGAATTCCGGCGCAAGAGCAAAAGATGCCGGGGCCGGGATGCCGAAAGGGCGCGGCAAAAAACACTTGATTCTGTTGGCCGGTTATGCTATACTCCCGCCCGTTTTTCTTTCGGGCTATTAGCTCAGTTGGTTAGAGCGCTTCCTTGACATGGAAGAGGTCAGTGGTTCGAATCCACTATAGCCCACCATTTTCCGTGTGGATGAGATGAAAGCGGCATTGGCGGACATTCTTGGGGATCGGCGGTAATGGCGGTTCTTCTGCCATCGGAACGCGGCACATGGAAGGGGCGGCTGTTCCTCGCGGTGGTCTATGCGCTGCTCGCGCTCGGCGGCGTGACGATGGTCTTTCCGTTTGTCGTGATGCTCTCCTCGAGCTTTTCCTCGAACTACGACTACGCGCGCCATGCGCCGGTCCTGCGCGCGCTCTGGAACCGCAACGACCGCTTCATGCGCTCGCTTGCGACCTGCTTCCAGAACTTTCCGCGTGACGTGTTCCCCGAGGCGCCTGCCGGCTGGACGACCTGGCAGTCGGTCGCGCAAGACCGCGCGGGCGTGGACAGGTTCGCGGACGCGATCCTCGAGCCGCTGACGAACCTTGCGCAGCGTGCCGCCTGGCGCGCGGACGCCGCGCGCTACCGTGACGTCGCCGCGCGCTGGGATATCCACCGCACCGTCTGCAACTACGACCCGCGCGACGTGCAGCCGTTCACCGGCTCGTTCCTTACGTCGTTTCGCGCGGAGGCGCATCTGCCCGTCGCGCGCGCGGACTGGCAGCCTCCCGCCCACGACGCGCACTACGATCTCTGGTGCCGCTTCAAGGATTCGTACCGCGTCCGCATGCTCGCGCGCGGCGACTACGTATGCCGCACGGTTCCGGTCGTCGTGCCGGGCGCGCGCGCGGAGATGGCGCCGGCGGCCTTGCGCGACGGGTTGCGCAAAGCCCTGGCCATCCAGTTCCTCGAGCATGGCCGGCGAGACTTCTTCTGCGGCGCGCTCGCCAACTACCGGCTTGTCGGCCAGTACCTGTTCATGCGCGGAAGGGCGTTTGTCAACACGCTCCTGCTGGTGCTCTTCTCGGTGCTTGCCTCACTCATCGTCAATCCGCTCGCGGCGTACGCGCTCTCGCGCTTCAGGATGCGCGGCACGGAGCGCATCATCCTCTTCCTGCTGGCCACGATGGCGTTTCCGGCGGCGGTGACGGCGATTCCCGGCTTTCTTCTCATCCGTGATCTCGGCCTCCTGAACACGCTTGCCGCCCTGGTCCTGCCGACCGTGGCAAGCGGCATGAGCATCTTCATCCTGAAGGGCTTCTTCGACGCGCTGCCGCGCGAGCTCTACGAGGCCGCCGCGATCGATGGCGCCGGCGAGTGGACCGTCTTCTCCAGGATCACGCTGCCGATGACCACGCCGATCCTCGCCGTGAACGCGCTCAACCATTTCGTCGCCGCCTACAACTCCTGGGAGTGGGCGTTTCTCGTCTGCCAGAAGGAGTCGCAGTGGACGATTGCCGTGTGGATGTACCAGATGAGCCAGGAGATGGCGGGTCAGCCATGGTGCGTGATGGCCGGCTTCGTGATCGTCTCGATACCGACCGCCCTCGTGTTCCTGCTCTGCCAGAAGGTCATCTTGCGCGGCATCGTGCTGCCAAGCATGAAGTGATTCTGGCCGTCTGCGGCGGCCGGCTTGAAACTGGAGGGGAGATTTGGTATCATGGCGGGCATGAATGACATCTTGCAAGGTTTCAGGTTTGTGTCTGACGGCGCCGTCACGTTGGCGGACGCGCTCTGCCGCTACGTCAAGGAGGGCGTCGCGGTCGGGCGGCTGAAGGGCGGCGACAGGTTCCCGACGATCGCCGAGATCTCGAAGGAGACCGGCCTCACGTTCGCCCAAGCCCGGCGCGTGACGGAGCGCCTGGCGCGCGAGGGCTACGTCCGCGCCCGCCCGCATGCCGGTACGGTTGTGCGGTCGCGCGGCAAGAACGTGCTGCACGGGCGCGTCCTGTTCGCTTTGCCCGACGTTGACGTCTGCCGGTACTATCCGGCCCAGCTGCTCGACACCCTTCGCCTTGCGCTCGCCAATGCCGGCTATGCGTTCTCCGTGGCGACCTTCCCCTTGCGCGCGGGAGCCAAGCTGGGCGAGCTCGAGTTCGAGCTTCTGCGCGCGACCGATCTCGTCATCGCCGCCCGCGCCACGCCGGACGTTCAGGCGTGTCTTGCGACGTCTGGCGTGAGACATGTCTTCGCCTTCGGCGACAAGCCGGTTTCCGGCGCGGCCCCTTGGATCCAAGTCGCGCCCGAAAAGGCGCTCGTCCGATTCGCCCGTCATTGCGTGGTTGCCGGCGTGAAGCGCGTCGTCCAGATACGCATCGAGGGCCACGAGACGCTTGACGCCCAGCCGGTGCTTGAGAAGAAGGGGATCGACTGCTCCTGGATAACCATCGCGCGCGGCGAAGGCGAGGAGGAGCTCCGCTTCGACGTCATCGCGAGCCGTGCCTACGAGATGTTCGCCGCCATGCCGCGCGAGACCTTCCCGGACCTGTTCCTTTCCTGGAACGTGTTCGCCACGCAGGGCGCGGCCACGGCCTTCCTCAGCCGCGGCATACGCCTTCCGGAAGACGTGAAGCTGGTGACGATCTCCGATGTCGGCCTGGGCCCGGTCCATCCCAAGGCGTTCACCCGCTTCGAGGTCGATCCAAGCGCGGCGGCGGAGGATATCGCCGCGTTCGTGCTCGCCATCCTCGTGAAAGGACGCCACCCGCGTCCGCCGAAAATCGTGCCCCAGTATGTCGTTGGCGAGACCTTCCCCTAATCGGAAACCACGAAATACACGAAACACACGAGATATGCCTTCGCCTCTTCTCCACGGCTTTAGTGTATTTGGTGTATTTCGTGGTTCATATAAGGTCGGCAAGGCATCTGGCTGGCGGTCCTGCCGCCCAGCACCTTCCCGCTGGTCATGGGCGTTTTGATTTCTTCATGGAGCGTTTTCCTATCTGCCATGGGGCGGATGTCCGTTTGTCCATTGAGTTTTCCAAATTGACCGTTCAGTTTCTCGAATTGACCGTTCAGTTTTCCGTATCGACCGTTGAGTTTTCCGGCATGACCGCCTTGGATTGCCAATCAACCGTCCCGTCTGTCCCGTTTGTCCCATCTGTCCCGCCAAAGGCTCCGAAAACCCAAGCACCTCGCTACGGAAACGCAAATCCAAGTTTCCGAGAAAACTGCAAAATAGCGAAATTGGATTTTCATCGTATATCTCATTGTAACAATTCCGAAAGTGAGTTATATG
>JAEEGL012630277.1_pt1 | contig 13023 bp, 9 predicted proteins | sample 9134231 | NCBI WGS metagenome assembly JAEEGL01 (sample SAMN16246548, study PRJNA631951) | gut metagenome | biome: gut microbiome; feature: rumen; material: fiber-attached | host: Bos | place: Iran: Karaj | collected 2018-10 | reverse complement strand
GATTAAAGTTCTGCATCAGTTTAAAGCCCAGGCATTTTGCTGTGCCAATGGCAATAAGCGAGTAACCGCCAAAATCACAGAAAATCTGAAAGGTGAAAAAGAAGGTCGCCAAAAGGAAACTTGTTCCATTATGGTTGGGAACATTATTATAGACGGCATCAACATATGGTGCAACATTGCCGGCAATGCAGAGTTTCATAAAATAGCCCCAAATCATCATTTTTAACCCATCAATAAAGGAATCTCCGTTGAAAGTGTGCTGGATATGAAATTGTGGTAATAGGTTCTTTGCCCTTTCGATAGGACCTGCTACAAGCTGTGGAAAGAAAGACACAAAAAGAGCGTATGTGAGGAGGTTTCTTTCTGGTTTGATATCTTTGCGATAGACGTCGATAATGTATCCAATACATTGAAACGTATAGAAAGATATACCTACGGGTAGCAGAAAGTCTGAATGTGGTATATAGAGTTTATAACCAGCCAATGAAATTGTCGATGTGATGGTGGTGATGGCAAAATTATAGTATTTGAAGGTAAATAGAATGAATAGATTAATGATGATACATAAAGAGATAATCTGTTTCTTTTGTTTTTCATTTTTATCAATTAGCAAAGCGCATCCCCATGTTGAAAGTGATGTAATAATAATTAGAATGGCGTATGCTGGCTCCCAGCTCATGTAAAAATAATAACTGGCTATTAATAATATGACATTTCTATTCCTGGATGGAATACACCAGTATAATATGCATATTATTGGGAAGAAAAGTAAATATGTAAGTGAATTGAAAAGCATTTGTTTTTGGGACAAAGATAATCTTTTTTTTGTAGATAGTATAATTATTCGAACTTTTTTAGGAATATCACTAGTGTCCTACTCTATTTCTTAAGACAATGATACTTATTACTTACTCAATTTTAATATGCTGATGGGTGCGTATTTCTATCGTATTGGAACATATTAGATTTACATCATACTCATCCTTATAAGCCAAAAGTTTATCTGGTGATGGATAAAACTGACTAAATGGTATCATCTCATCATGCCCGGGGAGTGATACGACCCATACATATCGAAAATCTTTCTCACCAAAAAGATGTTTTACATCTCTCAAATAGAGAAAGGTTTCTTTTAATTGCAAAAGTGCCTTCTCAAAATTTCTATTTACCATTTGGGACTTACCACCACAATATTTCAATTCTGCCAATACCAGCCACCCTTTCTTGCGGGCCTTGTCTGAGACAAGCATACACTCACAATTTGATAAAAGTTTATGGTCTACACCTTTGAAATATTCCAGATTCTTTTCAAAATTGATAGCCAAAACGGGTATATGCTGCTTATTTACGAAGTGAAGCGTTTTTATTTCTGTAAGTGGCATATTTGACATAACCACTCCTTTATTTCCATAAGCAGGGTGATATTTAGCATACTCAGTATAGTCTCCGATGTAGAAGTCGGATTCGAACCGCTCTGTACCTCTAAAGATCTTTTCCATAACAGGTTTCAGTCTTTATACATCAGCATATTATTGAAATCACGCATCACCTCCCCCATCATACTATTAAAATAGTTCTGTCTAATCAAACCATCCTTATCCTGTATGGTGCTATTAACAGAAGACCCTCCATATGTCTTCATGCATCCATTTTCAATTTCCCACACACAGACATCATTTGGAGCAATAACCACATCTGCATAGCTTACATCCAATGTTTCACCTTCGCTCTCAACCTCGTCTCTCACAATATTCGCCAACAGACAATTATTTAATGCATAGAGGACATATAGACTATGTGTCGTTATAACAGCACGGTGAGCTTTTCCATGATTCAGGCAACTTAACAAATGATACAGCAGCTGACACTGCGTCTGAGGGAACAAATTCTGTTCTGGCTCCTCTACAATAAACTGGGTATGTGAATAAACCTTCCCTTGAAGAAAATCCTTAATACGATCAATTAATTTTTGTTCCATTCCCTTTTTAGCATCATTTGAAACATGAGAAAGAATTTCTCTCATCTGTTCATTTTCTGCTGGGGAGAACGGCTTATTCTCCTCATAAATTGTTGACGACAGATAGCTCAACAGCGCCATTAGGGGCACCACTGATTGAAAGCCACTACTTGACTGGCTAAGTCTAATCTTTTGCCCGTCCATAACAATGATGTCGCTATCAGTCTTGGTACTGTAATAATACTCAATATCCAACATCTCTATCTTCAAAGGCTGTTGTTCCGTAAAAGCTTTCTTTGCAACGAACCAATCATTTACAAAACTCTGAAGTGAATCATCTTTTTCTGCATATTTTTGAAGGTTAGGAACCACAGATACAAAGTTTCTTTCAGCAGGTATATAAATCACCTTAGGATTGACACTTCTATGGACTTTGTGAAGAATGATTTCATTATCATAAATTCGTGAGATTTTATATTCATCCGATTTCCAATCAACAAATGATGACATGGAAAGACGATAGAAAAATGCCACGTCATCTCCTATATATGCCAATTCAGACTCATCACGGAAGTACCCTTCCATTCTATGGAATTTTTCCATTAAAGGAACCAGTCCGTTCGCCTCGGCCTTAATTGTAGCATCGCTGTCCTTTTCCAACCAAGAACAAAAACTAATAATTTTTGCAAGGGTACTCTTTCCACACCCTTGTGGTCCCATGAATACATTAACCTTGTTGAGTTCAATATCCACATCCCTAATTGGGCCAACATTTCTAACTACTAGTCTTGCCATGTTCCTTGTTTTAATTAAAGTGAAACTTTATCGTGGGCAAAGATACAGTTTTTTTCTGATTATTGCAAATATTCGAGATAAAACAACTCAAAAAAACGATATAACTATTCCACTCAAGAATAGAATCAGATAAGCACGAGCGTCATATCAGGCTCCTATCAGCATCACTCTACCCAAGCTCTACCCAAGCTCGTGAGCTTGGGTAGAGCTTGGGTGAGCTTGGGTAGTGCTTGGGTGATGCTTGGGTAGAGCTTGGGTAGAACTTGAAAAGAGACTAAAACTCCTCGCGTAAAAATTCAAATAAAAACCTTGCACTAATATAAGAACAAGCCTGGTGCCGGGAATTATCTTTTCCATCTATGCCATAATCACATACTGCTTTCATCCACAACATTGGACAACCTAATACATGGGAAACGAAATACAACCCAAACCCCTCCATATCAAGTGCCTGCAACTTACGGTCATCACTAAGCAACATCTCCATTATTGACTCAGACTGCATAACAAAAGGACCACAAACAGTCTTTGAAACATGGGGTGTAATATTGGTACGTTTGTCTTTCAGTTGCCGACGACGAACATCATCGTTGATATCATCAATAACACCCTGCTTTCTACAAAATGCAGAAACCTTAGAAATCAAACCATGATTAGCAGATATCTGGCTGATTTCATGGAGAAGTCCGATTTCCCCCAGTTGGTCAGAATTCTCTATAACTTTTCCTTTGGCATAGTCTATAACTGATTCTGCTACAACCACATCGTCAATCAAAATATCATTATTCTTAAAACCAGCAGTGATACCGGTCATAAAGATAGCCTCCACATGTGCTAAATTATAAATCGAGGTAGCTAGCACCGTTGTAGCACAAACACCAGGACACTCTGTACAGGCAGCAATGATTCGGAGATCTCTCATACCGCGCGTCGTCAGTGTAGTTGTTCGAAAACTATAAGGAAGGGGTGGAATTTGTATCTCAGTCCAATCACAATCAAAAGCTTCTAATAGATTATCAAACTCTTCGCTGAGCGCGCAGATGATACCAATATCATATTTATTCCGAAGTTCCAAACCACGAATAAAATCATTCTTCATCCTATACAATTGAAGTACTTTGTCCCTCAACTGCTTTTTCCACTCTAGATGACTTTGGGAATAGAACAGTAAATGCCATAGACGATTACGGAACTCATCCTGTAGCTCTTTGTATTCTGCCTCAAACTCTGTAAGACCAATAATTTGCAGTGGTTTTTGAACGCTATCATTATTCTCAATTTCCTCCAAGAAATCCGCACCACCTGTACGCAATGCTTCTTCACCCTCTAACTCCGGTATTACCATATCTAGAATAATAAGATCGTAGGCTTTAAGTCGCATTTGCTCACGTGCATCAGAGATCATATGGGCTTCCTCTATCAAGAGTTCTCCCTCAGCAAATAAAGGACTTATTACTTTACGTAATGCGTCTATCTTACTCTCATTATCATCAATAATCAATATATCTAAACTCATTTTAATGCTTCTTTAATTTTATTCTTTAAATCATTCTTCCAATCATTGTGCTGAGAAGAATAAAACACATAGGAACGATAGTTTTGTGGATAGTTCTCCATAAACTCTTTATGGAAAGAGGACATCTCACGCCGGCCAAAAACATTATACATGGTAACCACAATAACCGGTGTGATAATACTCCGAAGATACATCCCTTCCAAAATGTCATATCCTGCGGAAGGTTCCGGTTTACCACCACTGGCATCTGTTTTGAGGTCATAGGTCGTCATAGACATATCCAATAGAATGAGATCATACTTATCAGGATTATCAAAAATCTCCTCCTGGGCTGTGTTATAAGCAGAACAGCGTTCCACTTCAAAGTCAGGAAATCCTTCATGCAGAAAAGCAATGATGTTGACCGCTTTTTCCTCATAGTCTTCAACTAATAATATTTTTCTCATATAATCATATTTGTGAGATTTATATAAACATCAACCATACATTTGCCCTCAGAGGCAACTATTTCATAATAATTCTTAGGTTCGCCAAAATCGAATCTTATAATATTCATGGCTTTCACCAAGCCACTTCCACCCTCTTTCTGTATACGATTCTCGTCACCTATCCGATCTTGGAATAACTTATTGAGTTCATTTTCATCTTCCCCTTGTCGCAGTTTGTTCTCAAGATGCCAGTGCATCACCTGATTATCACTCATATCAACATGGAACATAGTCGGTCTTTCATCTTCATCAAAACTGTAGTTAAACATATTCTTAAAGAAAATGAGCAACAAATCGAACATCGAAGCACTGTACTGAGCTTTGAACAGAGGCATATTAGAAGGTATTGAAACATCCATATTAACATTAACTTCAGTTGAATACTTACTTGTTGTATCAAAAGCCATCTTAGCATAATCAGAGAGTATAAAATCCTCCGGCTTTGTCTCTTGACGATAAAACCATTTCTCCACTTTTACTAGTCGAGTAGTTAATTCTTCTCGCGCTTTATTAATAGCATTATGAATATCGGCTTTAAAAGTAGCATGCGAGGTAATCTGCTCGAGTCCCTTTTCCAACATAGATATATTATACGTAAATGAAGGTTTTAGCTGCTCTCTTACTCTATCACGAATGTTATCTAAGCACTGTTCTGTGATTTCCCAGAGCCATTCCATGACCATATGGCAGAATTCCTGACTATCCTTTGCTGTACCCTCAAATATCAATAAGCGGCGGGATATTTCTTTCGTAGGTTGGTCGTAACAGAAGAGCCCCCCATTGGTATCGTTTTCATTTTCGCGAATTTGAATGACACTATCTTTGAAGTGTGTTATCAATTCATCGGTATTTTCTGAAAACTTAATCAAAGCCGAATTAAGTACCCGACATGTATCGCTATCAAGATGATACTGATTTGGCCAATGTGTATTAGCGACATAACGTCCCTTGTCTGTGCTGAGTATTAAATCGAGTTCTTTCAGGAAAGAGCGCATCTCCCCATCAAATACACCATGACGGATACGGGTACTAAGATATGTACCTAAGCCAAAACGGCTCTTGAGGAACGCATGACGAATTTTATTAAACAGCTCTACAGCAACATCAGCAACAGCATCATCTGAATACGATACAGTATCCTTCAGTATTTCAGAAAGACCAACCGGGTCGGAAAGGCTGTAATTTCCCACCACTACGACAGTCCCACTGTTTCGTGATAGCGCTGCTTGTTTACGAAATCTTTCAAAGAGGGGACCTATATCACAGAGTTCATACTTCATCACAGCATCCTCGTTAACATAGATCTTACTATCATCCAATTTATTCATTCCACGATAAGCAACCATCTCATGCATAAGTTCCATAAACATATCCGAGTATCGTTTCTCAGACGGATATCTCGTCATAAGATAGTTTACTATTTTCAGCTTCTCATCCAGCACATCATTTGTAGAATGGAGTTTATAATGATGATACAGAATATCATCTGTCAGAAGTATATAAAAAAACAACTCTACTTTTACAGGATCTCCCCGTTTGTTAAATCGTTCAATCAGATCCGATGGCAATTCCACACGTTCATACTTACAACATTGCTCCAACACGAACTGTTTTTGAGGATACTTGTTTGCATTTAGAAATACAAAGAGCATTAGGTCCAAGTCATTCCGCAACCCTTTATAACGCGAGTGTTTGATGGCATTCATAAAATCAGACGTATCAATTTTTGAAACAAACGAATGATTTTCAATATAGCAATCCATGTAGAATCTAACAGCTTCCTGACGGTAGTCAGTCCCCAAAGCCACCAATGAACGATAAATATATTCTACTGCAGTCTGCGCAGTAGGGATAGAATCGTGATTATTATCAAAGATTGTTTTCCATTGAATCAAGGCCTGCTTATACTCACCATTTTCATAGGTTATCTTAGCTGTATCGACGTCTCGTATATAGGCGACCACGGGACTAATAGCACTAATATGACGCTCAACACACTGCTTTCGATATTGAATGGCTGCAGAACCCGGTATATGGTACACCCCGTGTTCAAGATAGGAGACTTGCTTTTCTACATCTTCGAACGCCTTGATAAAAAAAGGATCAAACTGAGAAGTGGTCAGTAAGTCTAATAATTCTGGATGAGGTTCAAGCAGTTCTGATTTCACAAAACAATCGAGCGAGGCTGCGATGTGAAGACCATAAATATTTTTCAAAACAGAGTTTAACTTTTCTACAAATGGCGTTTTATTTTTTTCAACCATTACCTTGTATGTATTGAAGGTAATGGTATATAGCAAAGATTCAACATTTGAAGTTACAGGAACGAAACCTTTATGAAGAAACATCAGAGAACGACAATATATTTTTATAACCCAAAGATTGGAAGGATTTTGTTCCAGAAAAACCCGGCATAATTCTGCACAAGTTTCGTAATGGCCAGTATAATAGTTATCAAGAATAACAATAAATGTTTCATCAAAATAGCTATCCGGCAATAAGGCGAAACTGTCAAGCGCCAAGAAAGGAAGAAGCTGTGCATCAGCTGATAGTTTATACAGTTGTTTCGCATAACGCAGGGCCATTGGCTGCATCTTATTACCTGAAGCATACATCGAGCGCAAAACATAAAGCAAAATCATATAACGGTCAACAGCAGACTGAATGTTTTCCATCATCAAGACCTCTGCCAAACAGTCGAGATCATAATATTGATAATAATTCAAACGATACAGATAATAATCAAGGCGACTGCCACTATTATGATTACGCTTAAAGTGAGTTACAAGCATATTATCATAATGCATTGGTGTTTTACTGAGGCTACGATTCCCAAGGTTTTGCACAAGAATGGATACAACCCCAAGTCCATCAATCTTTCGGTAAGCCTCATTAACCTCAGTATATAATTGGTAACACTCACTCACATTATCCTGATACCCTGCGATGGTGAGTCTCATCTCATAATACCACACAGAATAACCGAATCTCTTTACACTCTTTTCCAAAAGTGCAATTGCTTCATCATAGTGCCCCAAAAGAATGTCACGCTCAACCTGGTCACGCAAAATTACAAATTCTTCAAGAAGTCCTTTATACGGTCTGAGTCCTAAAATAATCCAATTAAGTTCAGATTCCAAAGATACGGGTTTAAAGAAAAAAGTGTTGTCACCATTTCCTAACTGCTCCACCTCTTTCGGACATGAATTACCCCACACCAGTCGATTAATGACAGGAGAAATCCGCGACAACTTGCCCAACGTGTCACTAATCAGTTGATTGTTACCAAGGTTTTTCAACTGGCAGGCAAGGCGAGCCATATTCAGTTTATCATGTTTCTGTGACAAGAAACCTGCAATAATCTGATATGGTTTAAAACCATTCTTTAAAATAGGCAACTCTGGCCTATGAATATAATTATATCTACGATTCATATGACTAAATAATTATTTTTTTGTAAAATATGAATACAGACGCTTTGAGATATCTTCTGGGGGATTTTTTGCGAGCTCTTTGCGTAGCTGATGTTCTGTAGTACCAATTAGTTTCATACATACGGCACTGGCATTATAATCGTCATCTTCGCTCCAGGCTCCACATTCATCAAACATATAATATAGAATATTACCCACCAGATATTGGTTGAAGTTGGTGTGTTTCTGCTTACCTGGATTAAATATTCTCTCCTTCACTTCTGGCATATTAAGGATATCCTCCCAGTATTTCAGAAAATCAGTCTTCCAAGAGTCAATCAAAAGAGGTCTTACCCTACTAACCCAAGTAAGAACCTCCTCTCGTATCACCTCTTTATCAGCTATATTCATGGCTTTCTTGCGAGAAATGCTATTGGATTGAGCATCAATGTTACAAACAGGATTCAGATCTTCATAACAATAGCCAGGAGACAATTCGAAATCTGTATGAATATGCCGCTCATGCTGTCTGATGTTCACTGCTAACTGGCGAGCACTGACATAGATAGAAGCATGACGAATAAGAGAATGCAACTGCTGTGCAAAGGCGTTCAACGCATAAGAAGGTTTTTCCTGTACCATCAGTACAACCCATGACAGACACAGTATCATTTCAGCCAGCCTATCACTTCCATAACGGCTTTTAAGTTCCATCACATAGCGAGCATATACCTTCTCACCAGGCAGTGGGTCTATAGCAGCACGACAACATAAGCAGAATACTTCAGATAGAAGTACCTGCGAACTTACCTCTACCGAGGTAGATGACATCCAGCCAAGTATGAACTGATGTAAATATGGGTAAATCTGGCTGGAATAAAGAGGATTCCTAACTTCCATACACTTTATATAATTATCTGATAATCAACGTAATATCTGGAAGAAAGAAGAAATATAGTTTCTTCCTTGGTTCCAGGATAAATGTCATTGTATCTTTGCCATCGGAATCCAACGACAGCCGCATCCCGGGTAGCAGTTGAAGGAGGATCCATAAATTAATAACATCATTCACTTTTTAAAATTTTGTATTATGGTAAAGATTAATCAAATTGGCGTAGGCCGCAAAAGTTCCGGTACCATCGACGGTATCACCTATTACAGTGTAAACGGCAAGACTTTCGCACGTAGTCTGCCTCAGATGCCTGCAAGTGTCTTTAACACCCCCAAGGCCAAAAAGCGACAGGCTATCTTCAAGTTCGTGCAGCAACACATGAAGCTCCACCTGAACACCATCAAGCAGACTTTCGCGTCTGACAACAAGGAGAAAGCCAACAATCGCTACTACAGTAGCAACGGTAAGGCACTCACACAAGCGCTCGGACCTGTGGCCGACCGCTACCTGGCAGGCGAGATCATCACCATCAATGATGTGGAGGCCGCCATCAGCTCCTATGCGATGGCTCATCCATACCAAATCAAGCTTGCCTCCCGAAGCGGCTACAACGACGTTTACCTCACTGGCCCATGGCCCAATAGCATCACGCTCAAAAAGAGAACTGGCGACAACACGATGATCATCCTCGTTGCAGAGAACGGCACCCAGACAACTATCAGCCCTGATGGCAGCGTGACAGCAAACCCTGTCAGTGGAGACGATTCCGGCTCAAACGACGGAGGAGGTGGCAATAACAACGGTGGCTCTGAGGAGGATTAACTCCCATTGATGACCCCTCGCTTGGGTCACTGCCAATTTCTCTCACAGGCTCTCCTGCTCCATCAGGGGCGGAGGGCTTTCATGTTCTCAGGATGATTAGGTTAATATTTATAATTTTGCGACAAATATATGAAATATTTTATTGACAACCAAATTATTCTAAAAAAAAATACAAAAAAATCGTGTGAAGCATGTCACTTCACACGATTCTTTTTCATTCACCCTATTATTTACTTGGTGAATACCTTGCCATTGACCGGCTTAGTATACCAAATGGTAGAGAGGATATCTTTATTTTTTGAAACCCAGTCATTAAAGTTTTTATAGGCATCCTTGATACAAACCCTTTCAAGAGGATATTTGAAATCATATGGCAGCATGATACCATGTGGATCCTGCCCTTTCTTCGAGAGCTTCACTTCCAAACCAGTCGTCTTGTCATACAGATAAGGTTGAGTGGATTCGGTCAGGAAACTGAACGATTCTGGCACCTCCTTAGTCACTACTATGGGGTCAATGTATGCAGCACCGCTCTCTGTATTGATAAACTGACCTGTACTCTTGCCGAAAAGGGAGTGGATCTCCGTATTATCATTAATCACACCGGCATTGATATTCTTCACAAACAGATTATCGTTGGCACCACAAGCCACGATAGCATACTGCACATGGGTGGCATCCAGACGTTTCGCCTGGATCACAACATCATTCAAATCATAGTCACCCAACTGCCTGTCCTCGAAGCAATAGGTATAAGTGTTGTACTCAAACTCTGTTACAACTTCAGGATCAGTCACACTTCCTTCAACCTCCAGCAAAATGTCATTGAAGTCACCATCGGTACCCGACTCGAAACAAAGCAGTACTCTGTCTTCCATTTTGAACCAGGTGGCACGTGGATCACCATCTTTCAGATTAGAGCTTTTGAAATGATAATTATTATCAGTATTAATCTTGGTATTCAGGCGACCATCAAAATATAGTTCTCCTTGCTTTGAAGTTGCCTTAGCACGAACCATGAAGCCAATCTTATAGCCCGCAGGAAACTGGAAATCGCCCTTTGTACCGACCTCAGGTGCACCATCACCAAAATAGAGACAGGCATAGGCAGTTGTCTTGGCGAGCACATCATCTTTATCGCCTACGAAATGGTCACCAAAAGGTATCAGTTTATACTTTGGCAGGTTCTGCAGGAAAGCCACCTTATCTGTAGCCCCCTCCAAATCTGCTGGTTTGAAATAGTAATAGTAAAAATCTGAATTGATGACCTCCTTATAGCCACCATCATTCTTATAGATAGGACAAACCACAACGGGCTGACTTTCACCAGTAGTTGTGCGATAGGCATTATCATCAGAATAACCAGATTCTCTTACTTTCTTAATGTTCTGATGATCTCTGCCATTGGGGAAATAAGCAAAAAGCAGGTCACGTAAGCGATTGGCATAAGCCTCAGAATAAACAGGTGCACCCAACTTCAACGCTGTATAATCACTCAACGAATACAATTTCTCATCAGTAACCCCTGCTACCAGATAGCCACTACGCTGAGAAGCATAAGACGATTCCGAAGAGGCAATGGTCACCTCTCCTTCTGGGAAAGAGAACACGTCTGTAGTGGCACGTGTCTTGGCCTTTTGATTCAGAGAGACGGTGTTGCCCTCAATCTTCTCGTAGTAGCATCCTTTATCAGTATAGAATGCAGCATAGAGTCCCGCATTCTTAGAAGGCGCATCGAAATAGATCTTCAAAGATGTCTGACCATTGGTAGCCACCTCATTCAAGATCGTCATGGAATTATACGACTCACCATCTGAATCAATCTGGCTGATCAGCGCCATAATAGCCACTTTCTTAACCGAGGCATCTACATTGGCGGTTACACTGCCATTCACGGTTGCTGTCCAATCCTGATCTGCAGGAATCGTAACACCCAACACAGTTTCTGCATGATTCTTGATGTCCTCATCCGTGATTCCAGGTGCCGGGTCTGGTGGATTGGGCGTCGGTTCGGGCACATCAAAGCCTTTTGAGCAACCGGATAGTATCAATCCTAGAATTGCTAATGTTAAAATCTTCTTCATACTCTTCTATTATTAATTATCAAATACTTTTCCACTTACAGGCTCGAGAAACCAGTCAGTAGAGCTGACAGGATCCTCACCCCAACTGTTAAAAAGCTTATAGGCATCCTTAAGCGCTTTTTCATGTCTGTCAAATAATTAATCGATTAAATGTTTTCTATTTTGCAAAAATAGGAAATTTTTCTCCTAAACAGAAAGAAAATACCAATAAATCCACCGAAATTAACAATTTTTATCTTTTAAACAAAGATTACCTATGGGCAGATTTACAGGTAGATAATCACAAAGAAAGAGGCAATCCAACCCAAGATACAGAGTTGGATAAAGTGATCTTTGACCAGTGATTTGGTGGGGCTGCCGCTAAGGCCGAATACAATCATATTCTGCAGATAGCGCAGCAAACCTGCCAGCACCCAACCTGAGGTGAGATAGACATAACGGGTGCCTAAACGCTGTATCACCTCTGGCGACATGGTATACATGATATAGCACACCAGGGTGACAGAAGCGATGATGGCTGTCGCCTCGTTGATGAAAGTCTTGTTATAGCCGGTTATCGACACACGGGGCTTGGTGCCCGTCTGTTCATAGATACGATAGTCGTCATTTCGTTTAGTAAAGGCGAGGAAGAGCGTCACCAGGAAGGTCATCATCACCAGCCAATGCGAAATCCAGATATCAGTGACCACACCACCCACCAGCACACGCATCACAAAACCGATGGCAATGATGGAGACATCGAGGATGGCATACTGCTTCAACTTTAGACAGTAACCGATATTCATCAGCCAATAGCCAATGATAATCATATAGAGATAGCTGGTGTTCACGCTCTGTGCCAACGGCAGGAGCGCCAGGGCACCAATGGTGCAGAGCACCATCATCGTATAGCCACCCATCACCGACACCTGGCCCGATGCGATGGGGCGATGACACTTCTTGGGATGGAGCCTATCGGCCTCGACATCCTTCAAATCATTAAAGCAATAGATGGAACTTGATATCAGACAGAACGATGCAAACACCACCAAGGTTGGCCAAAAGAACTCAGGCTTC
>JAEEGL012013729.1_pt1 | contig 13023 bp, 16 predicted proteins | sample 9134231 | NCBI WGS metagenome assembly JAEEGL01 (sample SAMN16246548, study PRJNA631951) | gut metagenome | biome: gut microbiome; feature: rumen; material: fiber-attached | host: Bos | place: Iran: Karaj | collected 2018-10 | reverse complement strand
GTAATTACACTACCAAGCACTGAATATCTTATATAACCATAAGTATGTTTATCATCAGGTCCTCTTTTACTTTTCTTTTCAAGAAAATAAGATACCCCGATACTAAAAGCATCGCCTAAATCATGAACAGCATCACTTATGATTGCAATACTACCAGTAAATACTCCACCAAAGAATTCAATAATTGAAAATAAAATGTTTAATAAAAAGGCAATTAAAATATTCTTTTCTGTTTTCATAATACCTCCTATCGAATATTTAAAAAGGGATTAACATCCCTTAAATTATAAATGGTGCTGGTTAGAGGACTTGAACCTCCGACCTACGCGTTACGAGGGCGTTGCACTACCAACTGTGCTAAACCAGCGTATAACCTGGCTTAGCTTATAACTAAATCCAAGCTTTTAATTTTTCTAAAGAGTCCCCTGCCTCACGACCAACTATCGCAAGACCATTATGATCTACATCTGCACCCTTACATACCTTTTCAACATCTTCAACCATGTTAGCAAGGCCACTTCCTTCATGAGTACTTATAACTCTAATCTTTTTACCAGTAAAATTAATACCTGATAAACAAGTTTCCATTTCAGGTGCAAAAGTTCCCCAATAAATTGGACTCATAACATAAATCGTATCATATGAACTAATATCAGTAATATTATCCATAATCGGAGCATTGTGTACTCTTGCTTTAGCTTCTTGAATGCAAGTTGCATAATCTTTAGCATAAGCCTTTAAAGGTTCAACTTTAAACATATCAGCTCCAATTAAATCTCTTAAATATTCAGCAACTATCTCTGTATTTCCTTTATCAACATATCCAACCCCATAGTTTTCATCCGCTCTACTAAAATAGATTATTAAATTCTTACTCATATACATAACCTCACTCTATTTAAATTATAACATAAATAAATACCCTTACAATAATAAAAATGATATAATTACACTAGGTGAAACATATGAAAAATAAAAAATTTATAATCACTTGTAGTGTACTTATTTTAATAACTACAATTAGTTTAATAATAACTTCAATTCTAAAAAATGAAAAAGAAACTGATGTAACAAGAGAAACACTAGATGGTAAAACATTTGTAAGCCAAGTTAAAGATTCTTTTACTGATTCAAGGGAAGAAATCTACTTTAAACTAGATTCAGGTAAAAAAAGAATTCTAATAAAAAACAATGATAATGAAAATGATGATATATATAAAGAATCAGAATTCAGTTACAAAATAAATACTAATGTTATTTATATCAAACAAGGAAATATAACTACAGGTTATAAATATAAAAATGATTGTATATATGACATTAATAATACTGAAGTAAAATATTGTATAGAAAAAGATGCATAAATTTATGCATCTTTTTTAAAGAAATCATTTTTATTAAATATATATTTAAATATTTTCCCATATACTCTTAAGGTAGATAACCACGTAATATGTGGATTTAGCTTCTTATTCTTAATAATTTTTTCAACAGTATATTTAGCAATAGTTTCTGGATAATCTCCAAGCATATTATAAATTCTCTTAGTATTCTTATCTAAACTAAACTTTTCTCCATCAACTGATGTATTAATAAAATTAGTAATCATAATACCTGGAGTAATCTTACCAACACCAACATTAGTTCTTAATTCCAAACATTCTCTATATAAACTATCAGTAAAATATGTTACTCCCCTTTTACAAGTTCCATATACAGTTAAACCAATATGTTTTTGATTAGTTGATCCAAAACCTTCAATATTATAAATAGTTCCAAATCCTTGTTTAATCATTGTTTTCATTGCTAACTTAGAACAAATAATAGTTCCTTTTAAATCAATATCAATTAATCTATCTATGATAGAAATATCTAAATTCCATACTGGATTCATAACTTGATTAACACCTGCATTATTAATCCAAATATCAATCGAATCAAACTTATTTAAAGTACTTGTTATTAGTTTCTCAATATCTTTTTCTTCAGTAACATCAGCAACTACTGAAAGTACATCTCCAACCGATTCAATTTCTTCTAATCCTTTCTTAGCTTTTTTAAGATTATCTTCATTTATATCTGTAACAACAACGTTATAATTATACTTTCTAAATTCTTTTAAAAGTGCCAATCCAAAACCTCTAGCACTTCCAGTAACTACAACAGTCTTCATATAAACACCTCACTATAATAATTATAATATAAAAATAATAAAAAAAAAGTAATTAAATAATTACTTTTCTCCCATAGTTATAATATTAATTGCTAATATAAATAAGAAGCAAACACTATAACTTAAATATTTTAAATATCCTTTTAAATTAGCTGGATTAAATTTATATAATCCATATTCATATATTGCAACTAATTTATCAACAATAGTTAATACCCAAGCTTCTCTTGATTTAGGTACTACTACACTTAATGGGAACATATGAGATTCAATTGCATTCTTTTCAATCTCATTTAATTTAAATGCTCCACTTGCATTAGCTAGTGCAATATCAGGATGAACTACACCTTGAATTAAACCATGATTAGATTCAAACTCTTCATTAAAGAAGAAATCATGTAATAAAGCAGCTCTAGTTGCAGACACATAATCTAAATTCATTTTCTTAGCAACTTTATAAACATTTCTTGATACTCTTAATGAATGTTCAAGTCTTGTTAATCCGTGATGTGATTCTTTATTTAATAACATATATTTTTTATTTGACATAACCTCTTTTTCAAGAGATCTGTAACTTCTATTTCTTGCCATGAAATCACCACTTGTTAATTATATAATATTTTTATTATTTTTCCAAATCTCGAGAAAATTGTTATTTACACTCAGTCAAAATAATTTTTGAATTCTTATTATATTTAAAATGATATTCTTTTCCTATCTCATATTTAGATTCATCATCAATATAATATTTAAACTCTTCATCATTATCATTATTAAGTTTTAATAAATAAGTTTTCTTATTAATTCTTTTAATGTCATATACTTTAAAAGATTCTTTTTTTCTATAAATAAGATATACATATATGAAATATAAACATAAGAATACTAAAGATACTTTTAAATATGCAGGTAACCACTCTTCACTAATATCAAAGTCTTTACAAGCAAATACTATTGAAAACAATAGTAATAATATATATAAAGTATATTTTGAAAAACAATTTAATTTAAGCATAAAATTAAGTTGTTTTTTAGTATTTGGTTTAAAACATGCAAAGAAAACTCTAGGAATTATATAACTAGTAACAATTATACTTATCGCAGAAAATAATAATAATCTTAAAGAAAAATCTCCATTTATATAATCATACAAACTAGCTACAAATGCAGAAACACCCATTGTAAATATTGGTATTAATACTAATAAATAGAATAACATTATTTATTATCTTCTTCAGGGATTAAAGTTCTAGGTGTTAATACACCTGGTGTTATTGTTTCACTAGAAACATTATTTATATTTTTCTTTTCTGCACTTTGTTTAATTATTTCATCAACATCAATATCTTTTGTTCTAGAGTTTAAAATATCAGGATTTACTTTAGAAAACTTATCTTGAGACTTTTTAAAGAAATATAATAATACTCCTACTACTAATGCAAGAATAACTACAAAACCAATAATAAGTCCAATAACTTTATTCTTTTTAACAATAGTAACAGTATAAGTATTAGATCCAATCATAGCATTTTCAACTACAATTTCAACTTTAGTCTTTTTATCATTTAATTCTACTAAACCAGCACCATATACATTAGTGAAATTACCTTCAGTAGTAGCATTAATATATACTTTATCAATATCACTAGGAACAGTAACTGTAAAATCATTCTTTTGTGAATCATAATTTAATTTAAAACCAACTACTTCTAAATCAGTAAGTACAATTGATTGACTACCTTCAGATTGTTTATAAGCAATGAAAGGAATTACTATACCCTCTTCAGAATTTTCTTTACTAACAAATCTAATATTTTGAATAGTAGTTTTATTATTTAAAACAATGTTAGTACTACCTACTACATCAAATCCAGCAATGTTAGAAGTAACTAAATTTAATTCAGTAAATTCCTCAGAAACATAAGCAACAAAACTATCATCATTATTAGCAAATACTATACCTTCACTAGTAGAAATTTCAAAAGGAAAATCTGTTAAATCAATCGCATGTACGCAAACAGGCAAAAGCATAACTAAAAATAGTAATACATATTTCAACTTTTTCATATAATCCCTCTATTCTATTTAAAATTATAGCAAAAGATAAAAATAAATACTATAAGTTAAAAACAAATTTATTGTCTAAATAATTATTCATTGATATAATTTTTTTAGGATGGTGATATGATGTATTGTCAAAAGTGCAATAGACTACTAAGTGAAGACAATTTAAAATGTACTAAATGTGGTTTTGATAATAGTATTGTATCAAAATCAATCAAACTAAAAGAAACAAACGTAGTTAATAAAAAATTAAATCCAATCACGGTAATAATTGGAATTATAATTCTAATGATTATATCTTTTGTAATTACAATAATCATTATGAATAATACTAAAAAAGAAGAATATGAATACAACACAGTAACAAAAGAAGTTGTTTTAAATAATAAATTTACTTTCAAAGGAATAACAATTGATTATCCTGATACTTGGGGTTCATCAAAGACTGCAATATTTAATAGAGAATCTCAAAAAGTAAACATAACTTTTAAAGAAATAAATGAAACAGATTATAATGAACTAACATCAATAAATGAATGCTTAAAACATTCCTTTAAAGATTTCACAGGACTTACTTATGCAGAAGAGAGTTTATATACTTATCTATTCGTCTTAGATGGTACTTATTACAAAATAACAGTAAACTATGAAAAAACAAGTTATACTGAAGAAATGCAAAATGAGATAAGTCAAATTATTAATTCTATAACACAAAAAAAATAGGTTTTTAAAACCTATTTTCTTTTTAAAGTATTATTGTAAGCTTTTTTTCCATTAATGTAACTTAATCCACCTACTGTAACACTTAAACCAGCTAATAATGCTAAAATTTCATTTAATGAAATATCACCAGTCTTAGGTGCAGGTGCAGGTGTTGGTGCAGGTGTTGGTGTTACAACTGGTGTTTCAGGTGTTGATGGTGTTTCAGGTGTTGATGGTGTTTCAGGTGTTGATGGTGTTTCAGGTGTTTCTGGAGTTTTAGGTGTTTCTGGAGTTTCAGGTGTTTCTGGAGTTTCAGGTGTTTCTGGTGGAGTATCAGGAACTAAACCTTTCTTTTCAGCTTCAGTTTTGATACTTGGATCCCAGTATTTTCCTTCTTCTTCATTATATCCATGATCTGGAGTAACACAAGAACCACCGTCATTTGTCTTTTCTTCTTGTTTTTGTTCTTCTTGTTTTTGTTCTTCTTGTTTTGGTTCTTCTTTTTCCTCTTCTTGAACAGGATCAACAACTGTATTATCAGCAACTACATCATCTTCTTTAATATCTTCAGTACTGTAATCGTCTTCTTGATCTTCAAATAATACTTCATCTTCTTCAGCAAATACTCTAGTTGACATAAGTGGTGAAGTGAATGTTAAACCACCTACTAATGCAGCTAAAACTAATCTTTTATTTAATCTTGCTGATTTTGAACTTTTCACTTTTAACATATAATTACCCCCCTTAAAGAGTGTTCTTCCTCTTTAAACAGGGCCTATAATACCACTTTTTTTATAAAAAGTCAAAAAAATAGAGAGTATCAAAACTCTCTATAACCATACTCCATATACTACACCAAACATTGCAAGTAAGAATCCTACAACATAGAATACTCTTACAATATCTGTTTCAGCCCATCCTAACTCTTCAAAATGATGATGAAGAGGAGCTTTTAAGAATACTTTCGTATGGAATTTTCTAATAGCAATTATTTGAATCATACTAGATAATGTTTCTACTACGAATACTCCACCAATTAATGCAAGTGAAATCTCATGATGTGTAAGAATAGCTATACTTGCTAATGCTCCACCTAATGCAAGAGATCCTGTATCACCCATAAATATTTTAGCAGGATGTGCATTAAATAATAAGAATCCCATAATACTACCGCAAAGGATAAAACAGAAGATAGCTATTGAACTATAACCTACTATCCAATTAGAACCCCAAGCAATAATACCATAAGCTAGTATTGCAAGGAATGATAAACCTCCACATAATCCATCTAATCCATCAGTTATATTAACTGCATTTGTTGTAGCAACAAGTAAGAATAAAATGAATAATGTATAGTAAATTCCTAAATCAACTTTGAAATTGAATAATGAAATCTCTAATGTAGAAGTACCACCAAACTTGTGATAAATCAAATAGAATGCAATTGCAATTAATAATTGTAATACAAACTTAACTTTAATAGATAATCCTTTATTATCATGGAACATTATCTTCTTAAAATCATCATAGAATCCAAGTAATCCATAACATAAGAATACAAATATAATAATAAATAAGTTATAGTTCATTTGAATACTACCCTTTAACATAAGTAAAAATATACTTAAGAAAGGAGGAATAATAAATATTAAACCACCAAGTGTTGGTGTTCCATTCTTTAATTGATGTCTTTTATTAATATATTCACTAACAGTTTGTCTTGCATTTAATTTCTTCATCATTGGAAGTACTACTAATCCAACGCAGATAGATAAAACAAAACCAAGTGTAATTGCTAATGCTGATTTTGCTAATATTAGCATATATCTTCACCTCTTAATTATATTTTATATAATATATAATTAATTAGTAAATCATAACCTTTATTTTTTGTCATATAATTTACAAAAAAAAAGATAGTTATTAACTATCTTCTTTTTGTATCATTTTCTAAAGTTTTATTATAAGCTCTTTTACCATTAATATAACTTATTCCACCTACTGTAACACTTAAACCAGCAAGTAATGCTAAAATTTCATTTAATGAAATATCACCAGTCTTAGGTGCAGGTGCAGGAGTTGGTGCAGGTGTTGGTGTTGGTTGTTGTGGTACTGGTGTAGTTTCTAGCGTTGGATTAGGTGGAGGTTTTAGTAGGTCTTCTGGTGTTTCAGTTGGAGTTCTTGGAACGAATTCAGCTAGAGGTGGAGCCACTGGTTTTTTATGTTTCTTTTCAGATTCAGTTTTAATTTCTGGATCCCAATTTTCTCCAGCTTTTTCATCATATCCTTTATCAGGAGTTACACATGATCCACCATCATTCGACTTTTCTTCTTGTTTAGTTTCTTCATTAGTAGGTTCTGATTCAACTACAGTATTGTCTTGAACAACATCATCTTCTTTAATGGTTTCAGTATTATAATTGTCTTCTTGATCTTCAAATAAAACTTCTTCATCTTCAGCTGCTAAAGCTTTAATTGATAATACAGGAGCAGTAAATGATAAACTAGCTACCATTGTTCCTAAAAGCATAAAATATTGTTTTTTTGTTAATTTTGTTTTTTTACTATTAATTACTTTCATTTTCATGTCCTCCTATTTTGTTAATTTTTTTACATTATTATCTGAATTTGTAACGTCAGCTTCATTTGTATATTGTTTAACTGCTTTACAAACTACAACCAATTTTGGTTCTTTGTAGCCAGAATCATATGAACAAGCTACTAAATTTACGATTTTGTCACCATATTCAAGGTTAACATCAGATCTAACTATTGCATTTTCTTCTACATAATCTACATATTGATTAAAGTTAGCAATATTATCTAGATTATATATCATAAAATTACCATCATTAACACCTTCAGTTACATAAGAAGCAACTATTTCAAGTGCATATACAGAACCATCTTCACTATAATAAACACCATATGGATGTTCATCTAGGAACGATTGAGTTCTAAAATATTTTAAATTATTAAATTTTTTATCTTTTCTCCAATCAGCCATTGAATGACCAAATATTGGAATTGTTGTATTTTGAATTGTACTTGAATCATCACCTAGAGATAAATCAGTATTAGTATGAACGAATAACTCACCTTCATAATAACCATTTTCATTTCTATCTCTATGTAAATAATAATCATTAGTAGGATCATCTACTCTTTGATATACTGGATAATCCATTGAAGTTCCAGGAACATCTAAGTATCCAACATAATCACTATTTTCAGCATTATATCCTTGAGCATCTATATCTCTAAATTCATATCCTTTATCTAATAAATATGTATCAGTATATTCATCATAAATAACTGTTTCTTGAACAGGTTCTTCAGTAACTACTGAAGTATCTTCAGTATTTTCTTCAGTAGTAGTTTCTTCAACTGGTGTTACTTCATATGTTATTTCTGGTTCAAATTCTGTTACATTTGTATTATTTATATCAGGTTTAAACATTTGTGAAGCAGATTCACCTAAATTATCAAAGAAAACTTTAGCATGTTCAACGCCACTATTCAAAGTGCTTTGTAAATCTTCACATGTATTAGAAGTAAATTCTTTAAAATCGTCTATTTTTGATTCAATTGCATTAGTATTGAAGTTTTCTTTAATAACTGCTTTTAAGTCAGGACTTAATACAGAAAGTACGATTCCACCACCTACTAAAGTAGCTGCAATACCTGGAAAATAACTAACTATACCTATCTTTTTCATAATTATCACACTCCCATAAAATGGTTCATTTTTCCCCTTTAATTGCTGCATATAATAGCACTTTTAGCCTCAAAAGTCAAACGAGCCAACATATTATAACAAATAAAAAGACTAAATAAAATTTAATATATTTCTATATAATTTTTACCTAGTCATAAATATTAATTTGTTTTTTTAAAAACTATATTATATTTTTTTCTCTATTTCATTTTTTTCTTTTGCTTCAACACAAGTGCCATCAACATTATAAATAGCAACTTTATTAATATCATTCATACTATTTAAAAATCTTGATAACAAATCATCAATTGAAACAAATTTTGGGATATCATCTTCTGATAAAATAGGATCACTATCAGCAAAACCAATCATGAATCCTTCAATACTTTTACAATATGCTCCTAAATAATAGTTATTATCGTCAAAATAAACTACTCTATAACCATTATCATAAGAAGTATTATCATCAATTCTTTTTAATTCATCAGACTTTATATTCAAAAAATCACTTCCATTCTAAAAAAACAATTATTTTAATACAACCTTATTATTAAAATGTTCATGATATAAATCTAAAATCTTATGCATTGAATAAAAATATTCATCATTAGAAATTGGAAAACCAAATTTACATCTATCAACAAAACAATAATCATTTTTGATTTTATTTAAATAGTCAAAAGAAAACATATAATTTTTTTTATTACAGTTAAAAAAATAATCATTAATAGGAATATTTAAAGCTTCATTATGATAATGATATCCATTCATCATTCTTTTTAATAAATCAGCATTAACAATATTTAATAGATTAATATACTTTCCATCAAATAAAGTAATTAAACTAATAATTTCATCAAAAGATTTAATTTCAGCAAGCCTTTCTTCAGGACATAAATCATAAGAGCCATCTTTTAAATTTTCATCAATATTAAATGATAATCGTAAAAGAAACGATTCTAACGTATTATCTTCATCTATAATCTTATATTGGTTAGCGTGCTCAACTTCATGTAAAATTATTTGAAGAATCATAAAATTCTCATATAATCTTTTTTCAAAATCACTAATATTTTTTAAATCACTTTCAATATCTTGTACCATTTCTTTTATCATATGTGAATATAATGTGATTTTTTTATTGTTAATATCAAAGCTGCCAAGATTATTGATAAAATCACCGCTAAACTCAGCATAAGATATATACTTATGTAAACTTTTCTTATTAGTAATAATATCTATAATTTTATCAATATCATAGAAATCAATAATACTATTATTAACACTTTTATCAAAAATTATTTTTAAAATATCAATCATTATAGTTATTTACATAATTTTTTTGTATTACTATTTTCAATTACATTAGATACTTCTTGTAAATCAAAATAATAACCTAATACTTTAGCTTCTTCTTGAGTTAATCCGAATTGTGCACAATATTTTAACCATCTATTTGTCCACTTTCTACCATAAGAATCTTTAGAATCTGCTGGTCTATCATAACCAGTATTCTCATTTTTATGACCATGTCCTATTGTCCAATCACCTTCTGTTGGAGTATAAACATTACCGAATTGATCACCAATAACATCCCAACCTTCATCTTGAGTACATTGCGGAGAATCTAAATAATCGGCATATGCTTGATAATCGATATCACCATATTCATCCCTAAATTCTTCTAAACTTTTTCTAGCCATTTTAATTACCTCCTATCTGGCCATAAAAAAAGGCAAAAAAACTATATAAGATTTTTTGCCTTTTTTATAAAAATTTTAATTGAACTTGATTTAAACATACTTCATCACTTCCAATTAAACATTATTTTATTTCAAATTTAATGTAAATTCAAGAAAAAATTTAACTTAATGTTTCATTTTTAACTTAGCTATCTTTGGTTTTATTAGAAGAATTAAGTCAACTGGCCCATTCATTGAATTAATAAGTAATAGCGCATCTTGTAGATGCTCTAAATATGTATATTCTTTATCAATAAATGCACAATATTCTTCAAAATCAAAGCCAGTAAACTCGCTATCTTCTACATATGCATCAATATATTTTCTAGCATCTCTTAGAATATATACTTTTCTTTCATATTCATCTAAAGATTTGATGCCTAAATAGCCAGAAACCATATATTTTATATCATCATCATATTTAATATCGTTCATAAAATCACCATAAGTGAATTATAACACATTTATACTAAATTTATCATTAACAACATCTATTAATAGATTATCTCCCTCTTTAATAGTTGAATTAAGTAAATTCTCAGCAAGTAATGTTTCAATATTCTTAGTTATAAATCTTTTTATTGGTCTTGCACCAAATTCTTTAGTATAAGCTTTATCAACAACAAAATTTTTAGCTTCTTCACTTAATTTAATAGTTATATGTGTATTGCTTAAATGTGCATTAACATCTTCAATAAGTCTATCTAATACATCATAAATGACACTCTTAGATAAAGCATTAAATATAACTATTTCATCAATTCTATTAATTAATTCTGGTCTAAACTTAGATTTTAAGATATTCATTACTAATTCTTCTTTATTATCTTGAGTACTTTCTAAGATAATATCACTACCTAAATTAGAAGTCATAATTATAATAGTATTCTTAAAGTCTACAGTTCTACCTTGACCATCAGTAATACGACCATCATCAAGTATTTGAAGTAATATATTAAATACATCATTATGTGCTTTTTCAATTTCATCAAATAAAACTATAGAATAAGGATTTCTTCTTACTGCTTCAGTTAATTCTCCACCTTGATCATAACCAACATATCCAGGAGGAGCTCCAATTAATCTAGATACGTTAAACGATTCCATATATTCAGAACAATCTATTCTAATCATATGTTTATCACTATCAAATAACTCATTAGCAAGTGATTTAGCAATTTCGGTCTTACCTACACCAGTAGGTCCCATAAATATAAATGAACCAATTGGTCTATTAGGATCTTTAATACCACTTCTTGCTCTTATAATTGCATCTCCAACAAGTTCAATAGCTTCATCTTGGCCCTTAACTCTTTTTCTTAAGTTATTTTTTAAGCTTAATAGTTTTTCTTTTTCTCCACCTACAAGTTTAGAAACAGGAACATTAGTCCAACGAGAAACAATCTCAGCAATGTTATCTTCATCAACCATATCACTTAATACTTGATTATGCATTGAAAGTTTTAATTGAGAAAGCTCAGCTTCAAGAGCAGGAATCTCACCATGTTTAAGTCTGGCAGCTTTATCAAAATCATAATGATCTTCAGCATCAACAAGTTCAAACTTTAATTTTTCAATTTTCTTTTTCTTTTCATTAATTAAATCTTTAAGTTTCTTCTCTTCATTCCAAGTTTTTAACATTTCTTGTTGACGTGCCTTAAGATCAGCCATTATTCTTTGTATTTCATCTACTCTATTCTTAGACATTTCATCTTTTTCTTTTTTTAGTGCAGCATATTCAATTTCAAGAGTCATTATTTCCCTATTGATTTTATCTAACTCAACAGGAACTGAATTCATTTGCATCTTAATAGTAGCACATGCTTCATCAACTAAGTCTATTGCTTTATCTGGTAAGAATCTATCAGTAATATATCTATCTGATAAGTTAACAGCTGATACAAGTGCTGAATCTTTAATAGTAACTCCATGATATAGTTCAAATCTTTCTTTTAATCCTCTTAAAATAGTAAGAGTATCTAAAGTAGTTGGTTCATGAACAATAATCTTTTGAAGTCTTCTTTCTAGTGCACCATCTTTTTCAATGAATTCTCTATACTCATTTAAAGTAGTTGCACCAATTAACTTAATTTCACCACGAGCAAGCATTGGTTTTAACATATTACCAACATTCATTGCTTGATTAGAACCAGCTCCAACTATCATATGGATTTCATCAATAAACATAATGATATCTCCATCGCTATCAGCAACTTCTTTTAATACTGCTTTAAATCTTTCCTCAAATTCACCTTGATATTTTGCACCAGCTACTAATGCAGAAAGGTCTAACTCAAATATTTTCTTACCCTTTAAATCATCAGGAACATCTCCCCTAACAATTCTACCAGCAAGTCCTTCAACAATTGCAGTCTTACCAACACCAGGGTCTCCAATTAAAACTGGATTGTTTTTAGTTTTACGAGATAAAATTCTAATAAGATTTCTTATTTCTTCATCTCTACCAATAACTGGATCCATTTTATTATCTAACCACATTTGTGTTAAATCTTTACCATATTTTTCTAATGCTTTGCTTTTATCTTCAAAGTTCATATAATCACTTCCTTAAATAAAACTAGTGTCTAGCACTAGTTTTAAAATTAATTTATATTGATATATTT
>JAEEGL011091910.1_pt1 | contig 13023 bp, 9 predicted proteins | sample 9134231 | NCBI WGS metagenome assembly JAEEGL01 (sample SAMN16246548, study PRJNA631951) | gut metagenome | biome: gut microbiome; feature: rumen; material: fiber-attached | host: Bos | place: Iran: Karaj | collected 2018-10 | reverse complement strand
CGGTTGGTAAGGATCATGGCCACCTTGTCGCCTTTCTCAATGCCCAACTCAATGAGGGCATAACTCAGCGTATCGGAGTGTTCTTTGTATGAAGTTGAGCTGTAATTCACCCATTGGCCATTTTTCTTACCGGCCAGGGCTACTTCTTGGTTGGGGTACTTCTCGACATAATTGTCAAGCAAGTCAAAAACTCTTTTTATTTCCATATTGTTCTCGTTTCAATATTCGGCAAATATAGGAAAAATCTATATATCCTATTATTTTTTCAACGAAAAACACGTTTTTTATGGTTATTATTCAACAAAGGTGATTCCCCTTGCGGGGAATCTTTTTATGCCTTAAGGCACAGGCACACCAACGCCGCCAACACCATCAGCAAAGGGACAAGTTTGCTACGGATGTTCTTTTCCTTGAAACCGAAGATGCCATAGATGAACGATACGACGAGGCGCACGCCATAGAGAATGAGCGGGATGAGCACCACCACGGCGGCATCCTGCTTCAAGCCAGTGAGATAGATGACGTCGGCCACGGTGACGAAGACCGCCATGGCCACGATACCCCAACGCCACTCAAATGGCTGTTCCTTTCGTTTGGGCAACCAAATGAAAAGGAACATCAAGGCCATCATGAGAAAGTCGTAAATGGTGTACCAAGCTTGGATGGTGGACGGTGAAATATTCTCCTTGCTGAGCAAGAACTTATCGTAAACGCCACTCAAGGCGACCAAAATCGCCGAGCCCAACAGCATATACACCCATTTGTTCGACTTGAAATGTATGCCCTCCAACTTGCCCGATCGATTCATCAGATAGAACGATACGATGGCCAGCACCACGCCTGTCCATTGCAACCAAGTCAGTTTCTCTTGGAAGATCAAAAACAATAGGATGACCGAAATGGCAGGACGCAACTGGTTGACAGGACCCACCACTGTGATAGGCAAGTGTTTCATGGCCGAATAGCTGAACATCCAAGAAGCCAGGATGAGCGCCGTCTTACCCATGATAAGCAAATGCTGACGCAACGTCAGCGGCTCGATGAAGAGCTTTTGCATGAACTCGCCCTCAAAAACGTATGGTTTGAATTGCGACAGCAGGACAAGGGGCAAAAACATGAGTCCGCTAACCATAGTACTATAAAAAAGCACAGGAATGATTGCATTGTTGACGACGGTCTGTTTCTTGAAGATGTCGTAAAAGCCCAACAATACGGCTGAAATCAAAGATAAGACTACCCACATGATGTGACGGCTTTGAAATCGTAAGATTGGCCGCAAAAGTACGTAATTATTCCTTTGGATACCGCAATTCCAATGTTTTTCTGTAAATTTGCGCCAAAATCAGAGCCTATGGACTGGAACGACCTACTCTCCAACAAACGCTATGCACAGCCGCACAAGAGCCCAGATATCCGCAGCTCTTTCCAACGCGACTATGACCGCATCATCTTCAGCAGTCCCTTCCGCCGTTTGGAAAACAAGACCCAAGTGTTTCCCCTACCGGGCGCACAGATGGTACACAACCGTCTGACCCACAGCCTTGAAGTGGCCAGCGTAGGGCGTTCCATCGCCTGTCGCACTGTGGAACAACTGGCCAAGAAGCACCCCGAGCTGAAAGAGCGCCAATCCGACATCGAGAATATCGTATCCACCGCTTGTCTTGCTCATGACCTTGGTAACCCGCCTTTTGGGCACTCGGGCGAGGACACGATCAGCAGCTTCTTCCGTGACGGCAAAGGCAAGGAGCTGCAAAGCCAGATGCTACCTGAGCAGTGGAGCGACCTCATCGCCTTCGAAGGCAACGCCAACGCCTTCCGCCAGCTGACACATCAGTTCACGGGAAGGCGCGCCGGTGGATTCTCGTTGACCTCGGCCACCTTGGCCACTTTGTTGAAATACCCCTATCCTTCCTTCGACAAAGGCAACCGCAAGAAATACAACGTCTTCTATTCCGAAATTGAGGCTTTCAAAGAGGTTGTCGAAGAATGTGGTATGCCTCGTGTGGATGCCGAACATCTCGTGTATGCCCGTCATCCCCTCTCCTACATGATGGAAGCTGCCGACGACATCTGTTACCTCGTCCTCGACATGGAAGACGCCCACAAACGCGACATTGTCAGCTCGGAGGAAATCGAACGTTGTTTCCTATCGTTCTTCAACGCCGACCATTCCAAGGATAAGGAGGTGTTCAAACACAAAGAGGTGGTTTACCGCGACGTGACCGATGTCAACGAGCGGATGGCCTTTTTGCGCGCCACCTTAATTAATAAACTCGTCAACTGCGTCAGCGACATCTTTATCAAAAACTACGACACCATCATGGAAGGCCGCTTCGAGAAGAGCCTCATCGCCCACCTGCCCGAGTTCGAGAAAAACGCACTCGACCGATGCCGCGATGCCTCTGTGAGACACATATACCGCCACCCCTCGGTGGTTAAAATCGAGCTGACCGGCTTCAACGTCATCGGCACGCTATTGGAGCAATTCACTGATGCCGTGCTAAACCCCGGCACACCATACAACAAGAAGCTGATCTCACTCGTTCCCGAACAATTCAAGGTGGAGACTGACGACACCTACACCAAACTGCAATCCGTCGTCGACTTCATCTCCAACATGACCGACCTTTACGCTGTGCAACTCTATAAAGACTTGAGAGGAATTGACTGATGAAGAAGACCTTTGCCATAGTTTGCCTATTGCTCTGCACAGTGGTTTCATTTGCGCAAGAGCCCCTCGTCACAAGAAGCACAAAATCCTATTTGATTGCCAATGGTAACCCCAAAGACGCTGCCTTTCTGAAAGACAAAGCCCATCAAGCCGGTCTGGACCTAGGGCTCATGGTGCTGGCCAACCGCATCCCCACCTCCAGCAAACTCGTGGGTCCTAAACCCTCTAAACACCTGCTGAAACAAGGCCTCCTACATCTGCAACTTCCAATAGACGACAAGCAAAACGAGTTTGCGGTTTACCACTCTGACCTTTTCGACATCCCCACCACCATCAACGTGCTGCAAATCGACGATGAGCTCATTACCTACCGCAGTGTGGAAAAGGTGGGCGACATCCACTTGTTCTACCAATGTGTCCGCGGTGCTTTTGGAACCAAAAGAGTCGCCCATGGCAAAAATGCTGTTGTCTACAAACTCTGGGACACGCCCGAACGCACCCTCCTCCCCGACCTAGAGACGCAAGACCAGATGGCACAAGCCGAAGCCAAAAAATTAGCCAAAACCGATTATCCTCTTTTGATTTTCAACGACTTGAAGAGCTACGCCTACAACGACCAAGGCGACTTGGCTATAGGCCATTTCCTTGATACCATGCACAAATACAATCCCGACAAGCTCTTGCAGGCCGACCTGCTCACCCCTGCTGCGTGGCCTTATCTGAGCCGTGTCAACGATAACCAACTTTGGAACGAGAACATGCGAAACACCATGGTGGAGACACTGACCGAGAAACAGGAGTTTTACCGCAAGACACAGATGCCGTGGATGATCGGCAACTTCAAGATCCACCTTGCCGACAAAAACAGAAAAGCAACCTCGATGGAGGAACTGGAATGGTTCCTCTCCAAAGCCGCCGCATTTGATGCCGGTTTCGGTCTCGACTTCAGCACCGAAGCTATGCGAAAACACGGCCTGACCCATATCATGCTTAACACCATACGCACATGGGAACACCTTCGTGTATCCCATGCCTTCAGCGAAAAAATGAAGGAAAAACTTAAAGATCCCTATAGCGACTGGCACATCAAGAAAGAAGAAGACTCCACTTTTTTTCTTTATCCCCAACACAACTCACGCCGTTATTTCTGCAATCTCACCGACGACCGATGGGAATGGAACTCCCCATACACAAGCCGCTTCGCGCTCAGCATCTGTGTTGAAGGCAAAGGCAGCATCGACAACTTGGCCTTCCAAACCCCCAACGGAACGCTGTATTTCACTTGTTCCATCAAGGCCGGACAATACCTTATCTATGATTTCGAGGGCAATGCCTGCATCACCGATTTGAACTACAATAAGGTGGCCGATGTAATCGCTCAAGGCGAGTCGGTCTTGAACGAAGGCATCTCCCCGGTTTCGTTCACCTGCGAGGTCAAAATGGAAGAAAGGAAAAAGCCTGACGTGACCATACGCTATTACACACATGGCGAAGCTGAAAAGTTGAAAAAGAAAACCAAATAGCAAAAGGATTGGCTTTTTCATCACCACAAATGATGAATGTTTTGAGAATTTATATCATTAATTAGGATGAAAAGGTAAGGATTGTCTTTGTATTTTTGCGGTCGGAAACAGAAGCCAAAAATGATTACACTCGACAAATTAAATATCGGTCAATCCGCACGCATCAAGGCCGTGGAAGGCGAAGGCCAACGCCGCCAGCACTTCCTTGACATGGGCCTCATCCCTGATGCTGTCGTCAAACTCGTGAAATTTGCGCCCTTGGGCGACCCTATGGAAATCATGGTGCACGGCTATGCACTAACGCTCCGCAAAGCCGATGCTGCCCTCATTGGAGTTGAACCCAACGACGATGCCCCAACGGAAGAAAAAAACAGTGACTCCAGCCTTGACCGCCTCTATATCACATCTTTACATGACCACAACGCCCACCCTGGCTTGGGCGAGGCAGGCATCTACCACGACAAGACCCATGAAACGCCACTTCCAAAAGGCACCAAACTCACTTTCGCCCTTGCCGGACAACAGAACTGTGGCAAGACGACCCTCTTCAACCAACTGACGGGAGCCAACCAACATGTGGGCAACTTCCCCGGTGTCACTGTCGACCGCAAGGACGGCACCATCAAAGGGCATCCTGAAACCTCCGTCACCGACCTGCCGGGCATCTATTCACTATCGCCTTACACCTCCGAGGAAATCGTCTCGCGCGAGTTCATCATGAAAGAGAAGCCCAAGGCTATCATCAACATCGTGGATGCCAACAACATCGAGCGCAACCTTTACCTCACCATGCAGCTCATGGAGTTAGGTATGCCTATGGTACTGGCTCTCAACATGATGGATGAAGTGCGCAACAACGGAGGCAGCATCCTCGTCAACGAGATGGAACAAATCCTCGGCCTGCCCGTGGTACCCATCTCAGCTGCAAAGAACGAAGGCATCAACGAGCTCGTCGACCACGCCATCCACATTGCGAAATACCAGGAAGCCCCTGTGCGTCAAGACTTTTGCGACAAGGACGACCACGGTGGCGCCGTGCACCGCTGCCTGCACAGCATCATGCACCTCATCGAGGACCATGCCCAGCGTGCCGACATCCCCGTGCGTTTTGCCGCTTCCAAGCTCATCGAAGGCGACACCATCGTCATGGATGCGCTGCAACTCTCACAAAACGAGAAAGAAACCCTAGAACACCTCATCCTCCAGATGGAAGAGGAACGCGGCCTCGACCGCGCTGCAGCCATGGCCGAGATGCGTTTTGCCTTCATCAAACGGCTCTGCGACAAGACTGTGATGAAGCCCAAGGAAAGCAAGGAATACCAACGCAGCCGCAGCATCGACCGCATTCTGACAGGCAAGTGGACAGCCATCCCCATCTTCATCCTCGTGATGATGGGCATCATCTGGCTCAGCATCGATGCCATCGGTGCGCCCTTGCAGGATTGGCTCGACCAAGGCATCTCGTGGCTCGCAGAGGTCACAGGCAACGCTTTGGCCAACTGGGACGTCAGTCCTGCGGTGCAGTCGCTTGTCGTCGACGGCATCTTTGGCGGCGTGGGCAGCGTGCTGAGTTTCGTGCCTATCATCATTCTGCTATTCTTCTTCCTCAGCCTGTTGGAGGACAGCGGATACATGGCGCGCGTGGCCTTTGTCAGCGACAGTTTCTTGCGAAAGCTCGGCCTCACCGGTCACAGCATCGTGCCTATGCTCATTGGTTTTGGCTGCACCGTGCCCGCTGTCATGTCGACGCGCACCTTGCATTCCACCCACGATCGTTGGCGTACCATCCTACTGACACCTTTCATGAGTTGCTCGGCCAAGATCCCAATCTATGCCTTCTTCACCAGCATGTTCTTCCCGCATCACGGAGGGTTGGTGCTGATAGGCTTGTATCTCTTGGGTATCATCGTCGGCATCGTCACTGCGCTGTTCACCAAATGGTTCGGCAACAAAGGCGACGTGGCCCCCTTTGTCATGGAGTTGCCCAACTACCGCCTACCGAGCCTCAAGAACGTGGCGCACCTGCTGTGGGATAAGACCAAGGACTTCCTGCAGCGTGCCTTCACTGTCATTTTCATTGCCTCTTTGGTGATTTGGCTCCTGCAAACCTTCGACTTCCACTTTCAGATGGTTGAGAATGGCGAAGGCAGCATGTTGGCCAGTGTAGCCGGTTGGATTGCTCCCGTCTTCCGTCCTTTGGGCTTGGGTGAATGGCAAATCGTCACCGCCTTGGTGAGCGGTTTCATGGCCAAAGAAAGCGTGGTGGCCACCCTCGAGGTGTTGAATGCCATGCCGTTGTTCACCACCGTCACAAGCATCTCCATGCTAGTCTTCTGCCTGCTCTACACACCATGCGTGGCTGCCATGGCCGCAGTCCGCCGTGAGTTGGGCACCAAATGGATGCTCTTCATCATCCTGTTCCAATGCGTAGTAGCTTGGATTTGTGCATGGTTGGCTTTCCTCATCGCTAATGCCATCATCGCATGAACTGGCCAACTGTCATAGTATTGTTGGTTGTCCTGGCGATGGTCATTCTGGCCATCCGCGCCATGCGAATGGGCAAAAGCCAATGCTCTTGTGGCGAAAACGGAAAGAAAGTGGAAAACAGCGGCAAATGCGCCTCTTGCGCAGCGGATTGTCCGCTCAAACGATGAATAATTACACTTCATTACACTGATTATCTGATATTTATAAAAACAGGTAACTATTCAGAATTAAACTACATTTATATAAGCTTCTTAGCTGTAAGCTATCAGCTCGGTAGCACCAAGGCTGACTGCTGATGGCTGATTGCTGACGGCCAAATTCTCCTGCCTTTTCTGTAAACTCATTCTGCACATCTACTTAGCAACTTTTTTCTACATAATCCAGATGAAAATGGACAGCATTCCTTTTTTATCCATATCTTTGCTCCGCAAATCACAGTTCGTCCATTTTCAGGTAAATGATGAAGAAGTATTATATCTGGCCCTTAGTTTTGGCCTTACTTACATGGGTTCTTGCCTCTTGCGACCAAGAAGTGGAACCGGAACAACCCATCAATGTGCATGGCCAGTATCATGCAGTGTATGTCTCTGATACCAACGACCTGCCTCACACCGACATCAACCTTGACGTGAAAAAAGTCACCGATTCCACGTATCAAGCCCAGATGGCTTTTTACCATTATTACAAAGACAATCTGCTATACTCGGAGGTCACGAATGCGTGTGAGCCCGTCATCAATAAAGACACACTACTCCTCAACTTCGTTATGTCAGAAGGGAAAAACACCGGGATGCCAAAGTCTATGGATCGCAAGCTGAACGTGGCGTTTCTTTACGACAAAGACGTCCTTAAGTTGCTTTCTTCTTCCGACAACAACATCCTGCCCGGCGACATGCCTTTGTTTCACAAGGCTGTTACACGTGAGGATTCGGCTGCCATCCATTTCGATTCGAAGCTTCCAAGGACAACAATGATTGATGGATTGCATTTCATCAATGGTCCTGTCAAAAGAGTTTGTGCTACTTCATCGACTGGCTTCACCTATTTCGAATATTATTTCGATGAGAAAGGCATTGTGACAGGCCACAAAGACAGCAACGGAAAAACATACGACTACGAAGTGGGCAATCTCGGCGATGGCGGTTATTATTCCTTCCTCAAGCACCAAGGATGGAATGCCGAGTTGTCATACAATAGTGCCAACCAGCTTATTTCAGACAACACAAGGCGTAATCTGATTTCCTATTATTATGACCCTTACGGAAGGATGACAGATGGCTATTACAAGAATTCCAGGACATTCTATTCTTTCGAGCTTCAATTTGATGCACATGGAACCCTTATCGGCATCTGGAATAAGAGTTCGGACAAATATGAAATGAAATACATCGTCCGGGAAACCGACAATTATGGCAATCCACTAGAGCAAAGCATTGATTATTGCAATGGACGTGTCTCCGCACCATACCATTATGAATACGAGTATTACGAATAAACGGATTTTAGCACTCCTATTCAATTAGTCTAGTTTTTAGGACGCACTACCCTTTCAAGATTCTTATTCTTCCACCAGATGGTAATACTTTGGCTGATAGCCTTCCCATTCATCCGTCAGCAATTCAGGATGGAAAAAATGAATGAAATCGGCCAACAATAAATCGGGCTCGCACTGCGACTGCTCGAAATAACCCGTTGATAGGATGTCACAAACGATGATTTGGTGATTCTTGAACGCATCAAACAGTGGATAGACAGGACTTTCTTTCCCCAAGGACTCGTAGGTCATCGGGAAAGGATTGGAGTTGATGACGCGCCAATAGTCGGCATGCTGTGCCTTGGCGAGGATGCTCTCAGCATCCATCGGAACGCTGGCGGTTGATGGATTGTCTTTCCAAATGTAGTCGGCACCGGCATCGGCAAAGAGCTTGGCGATATAACTACGGCCACCCGCCACATACCACTGCCCGTTGAAGGCCAAGTCAGAGAACACTGTGGGACGGTGCTCCACCTCAGCACAAAGCGTTGAGAGGGCATTGTAGCGCCGCTCGATGTCGTCGAACCACGCGTCGGCCTTGTCCTCGCATCCTGCCAGGATGCCTATGACACGGATCCACTCGGCGCGGCCCAAAGGCGTATTCTCCATATAGTCCGCAAACGGAAACAGCACGGCACCCGTGACATTGAGTCCGCCTTGGTTGCCGTCGAAATAAGGCGAATAGAGCAAAGCATCGGGCTGTAGCTGTATCATCCGTTCCACGTCGGCTGCAGCCTCCGTGCCGATGTCGTAGACCTTTCCCTCAGCAAGCAAAGCACGCATGGTGGAGTCTGTGACAAAACGGCCTTCCAGAATACCTTTCACACGTTCGATTTCTCCCAGACGAAGGAAAACAGCCCATTGCGTGGCCGAAAATGAAATCACCGACTTGACAGGAATCGTAAGGACACCTTTCACATCTTGATCGACAGGCTTGGTCGTATCCTTGACAAAAGCGAACGAGCCCAAAGACAGTGTGGTGTCCCAAGGGCAAATCACTTCTGCACGATAGCCGTAGTCTTTCTCGTAAACCACAATGTTTCGTGCATAGCGCATCAGATTGTCGCCTGTTTCCTTTTCAAAAGAATCATTGCCTTTAGGAGCACAAGCTGTAAACACGACAAACACTATCGCACACATAAGGTGCAAGATACAATTCATATTTGCACGCAGAATCCGCAGAAAACGCAGAATCCTATCGGCGACATAATTAGTGTCGCTTTGCGCTTCCCATAATTCAGCGCATTCTGCGTGAGACAAATTACAAGCGTGAGGCATCTTATTTTCCATTGATTTCCTCCAAACAGTCTTTACACACGCAATCGCTGTAATGCTCTTTTAAATAAGCTTTCGTGGCGTCGTTCAGTTTCACCTTCACGCACCAGCAGTCAATGGAATGCACGCATTCGAACGTTTTTCCGCAACGGGGACAGGTTTTGGTCATTGTTGATTGTTGATTGTTGAACTGTCGTCTGTTTTTAGAAAGTTTGGGCGGATTTGCAATCCGCCCAAACAGAGTTGGGGATTTGCGACCCCCTAAAAGAATATCAATTATTTAAACAACATTGCACTGGGAATGATGCCTGCCTCGAATGAGTTCAGCAGCACACCATCGTTGGAATAACGATACACAGTACCATTCATGGAATAGTTCTTTGCATCAGTAACATAGATGTCGCCCGTCCTGGGATCCACGGCCATGTTGTAGTACAAGGTTCCCGACTCAGCGGTGATGCGGAAGGTCTCCGACAAGTCCATGCTAGCCAAGTCGAAGCGACGCACTTCATTGTTATAGATCATATAGAACTGATCGCCAGCAAGATTGGACTTCAAGACTTGCGTTGTGCCGTCGAATTCATAGCGACGTTGAGCCGTCTTCAGCATCGGGTCGATTTCCCACAACGACGGGCTCTCGCCGTAGTCCATATCCCATGACCGGCCTTCGCAAAGCACCCACACATGGCCGTTCTTATCAACCACCATCGTGTTGGGCTCCTTGCCCACCTCGACATCGGCCACCTTCACGTCGTTGTTGACATCGATGACCTGAACCGTGTTATAGCTGTCGTGCGAGTCAGCATTGATATAGTAGTAGGACCAATTGCTGACATATAGCTCATTGCCTACCTGCACCATCTTTTCGGTGGTATTGCCTGTCTCGACAAAGCCCGCATGGGTCATATCCTCCGGATTGACAATCCAAAGGCCAGAGCCCATCAAGTCGCTGACGTATGCCTTGTTAGGCGCCACAAAGTGCATCTCACGAGGCGAATAGAAATCAGTGAGCTTGAAAGGCTTGGTGGTGTCGCACACCATCGTGTTGGCATTCACCTTATAGATATAGTTGCTGTTATTGACAACGATATACAGTTGTCCGTCAACCAAGGCCATGCTTTGAGCCACATCGCCGAGTGGAGCATTGTTCACCTTGTAGAACAAGTTGTTAGCCACCGTGTCGGCCACAGGATCGTAGAACGTCAGCGAGGCGTTGGAGGCCTGATAGTTGCCTTCGTTGAGCAACAACACGCCTGAGCCAACGGTAAAGGTACTTGGATCGACAGGCTGGTCAGGCTTGCAAGAGAACAACAGCGCAGCGACAAAAGCCAACAATAACAGGTTTATTCTTTTCATCACTTATCGGATTTATTGTTTCACAACACGTTTTGTAACGGTCATTCCATCAGCCTTGACGCGAACGAAATAAACACCTTCGTTCAGGTTGTCAAAGTCGATGACTGAGGAATTGGAAGTCAAGACCAACTGGCCAACAAGATTGAATATCTCGACGGCTTGCAGATTTTCGGCGTTCACCGTCAGTCTCTCTTTTACGGGATTGGGATACAAAGCGATAGCAATCGTTTCGTTCTCTTGCACATCGTGGGCAATGTCATGAATCACGCCGACAGCATCGAGGTCCATACCACTGGAGGCGAATCCCGTGGGCCAAGGGTCGTTGATGATATGCCCTTCCGAGTCGTAGGTGGCATATTGAGGGTCGATGTTGCCCACCACGTCGACAATGCGGACATGGGTGATATGGTTTTTGTCGAGCAAGGCATTGTCCTCGACTTCGTCCAAGTCAAGCGGAGTTCCATAAAATGCACCGTATTTACTGGCAAAATTATGGAGTTGTTCAGGAACGATGGAACCTGCATTACCCAATTGAGTTTCGGTTTGGACGTATGTAACAGCAGGAAAACGGAAGAAATTCTCGCCATCGGAGCTGACCTCCACGAAACCCAATTCTAGTGCCCATGTATCTGGATTTTGCGCGTTGGCAAAACCATTCTCGAACACAGCGAAATCAGGGCCTGTTCCATTGCAAATGGGCGACTCGAAAGTCAAGGTGGCGGTGCCCCCGTCACCAAGACTCACCACGTCCATCGTGCCGCCAGGCACGCCCAAGGCTAGCGTTTCTTCGCCAAATGAAGCAAGGCCGTTTTCCGGTTTGTCGATGCGCATTAGGCCACGTTCCACTGTGCAGCCCGTAGCCCAAGCCACGAAAGCCGAAGAGTCGGCATGCATGGCTGTGGTGCCGGGTTTGTCTTGCGCAGGCGCAAATTGTGCCCACAACGAAACCGGCACCATAGCCAACAGCAATATGGAGAGTCTCTTTATCATTTCACCACAAGTTTCGCAGTACGAGCGGCGCTTTCGCTGGTCACCGTGACGAAATACACGCCACCGTTCAGCATCTCGGTGCTGATGCGGACTTGTTCGCCAGCCATGACGTCGGCGCTCACAGTGCTGACCATGCGGCCTTGCATGTCATACACCGAAATCGTGGTCATGCCTGCGTTTTCAACGGTCACGAAAGCCTCGTTGACGGCAGGATTGGGATAGATAATCAGGCTGCTCAGAGCATTTTCATTCACAGCGGTGTGCGGGTCGGTAGCAGGAAGAATCTCAGTCGTCCAAGAAATGGTGGTCCAGTCGTCGGACATGATGCCGCAAGCAACGCCACCAATCTTCACGAAATCGTTGTTGTGAATCGGCTCTTCAGCCATCATGTTCATACCCATCAAGCCATTCACGCTGTGCATGGGAACATCATAATCGGGATCGCCCCATTGGGCATCAGGATTCGGGCACATGGTCAGGTTGTATTCATCATCCACGTAGGTGATGTTGGTGGGAGCGGTACCAACAACAGTCAGGCGCTCGTCGGCAGCAGCGATATCAGTAAGAGCTTGGAAAACAGTGGCATCGCCATCGAAACGGTAACCCCATGCCAGAGCGGTTTCAGTGTAGCTGCACCAGCTGAGGGCAATCACGACCTCGTTTTCGCCTTCGCCAATCCAATATTTTATCTCGTCAGCGGTGATTGTGGCATCAACAACCTCTCCACCTGCATTCGGGTCGGTAGCGGGAATAATCTCAGTAGTCCAAGAAATGGTGGTCCAGTCGGGGGACATGATGCCGCAAGCAACACCACCAATCTTCACGAAATCGTTGTTGTGAATCGGTTCTTCAGCCATCATGTTTTGGCCCATCAAGCCATTCACGCTGTGCATGGGAACGTCATAATCGGGATCGCCCCATTGGGCATCAGGATTAGGGCACATGGTCAGGTTGTATTCATCATCCACGTAGGTGATGTTGGTGGGTGCTGAACCGATGACCGTCAGGCGCTCGTCGGCAGCAGCGATATCAGTAAGAGCTTGGAAAACAGTGGCATCGCCATCAAAACGGTAGCCCCATGCCAAAGCAGTTTCAGTATAGCTGCACCAGCTGAGTGCAACCACAACCTCATTTTCGCCCTCGCCAATCCAATATTGGATGTCGGCAGGATCGATAGTGGCATCTTG